>Ga0209187_1000048_pt1 | contig 279538 bp, 229 predicted proteins | sample BantaG_FD_187430 | JGI IMG/M metagenome (GOLD analysis project Ga0209187, IMG submission 187430) | Marine algal microbial communities from Bantry Bay, Ireland - BantryBay_4 metaG (SPAdes) (version 2) | ecosystem: Host-associated > Algae > Red algae > Unclassified | place: Bantry Bay, Ireland...
ACTGTATTTTCCAACTTCGTTTGTGTATGTCTAAGCCAATGTATAACTTAGCTACTGCATTATCTTTTGTTCCCATATTACTACTTTTTTCTAGGTGACTTAAGATAATGTTTTTACATGAATGCTATTGAATTCGATCTGCGGAAAGATAATAGAAAAGAGGGGGCCGAGTACTTGAACAAATATGCAGGAGATTTGTTGAGTTGTAATGTTGGCACGAATGAACATAGGGGCGACTGTTACTTTATTTATGAGTACGAGAGAATCAATGATAGTCTCGCTATTCAGCTAGACCCACACAAACTTCTCACTGAAGATGACGAGGATTATTATACAAGGCTCGATTTCACAGAATACTCTATTGACTCTGACAATTCGTTGAAACAGATATTCTATTCTTTTGATGTCAGTGCTGAAGGGGACACCGTTGTATCTGCTGTGGGAGCACGTGATACATTTGATTTTTACCCATACAAATTTAAATTTTTAGAACAAAACCAATAGAATAAGATGCTAGCTCAAGAACATGAAAAAGCAGGAAAAGTCGTAGGAAGATATTTGTATCAACTGCTGAAACAAAATTATCCAACTCAATTCAAATCCAGAAATGCAGTCGTTTGGAATGAAGAACGATTTGTTGAATATCACCACCAGCGCAAGCCCGCCCGTCGGCAGACAGGTATGAGGCGTGGGTTTTGTGGGGAAGCTACTCGTGCTTTGTATTACTCCAATAGGTTTTGCGGTATTTCTCCATCAATGAATTTTTCAAGCATATCACCTAAAGTGCTGTCAATAAGTTTGCGTTCCAGTAACCGTTTCACTTTGCCTTTTGCGAGGTCATAAAGATTCTTCTTCCCAATATTGAAATGCTCTTTTAGTTGATCGAGTTCATTAAAAATAACTTCAAGTCCTGAAAGGTTGTCCTTGTGATTTTTGTCAATTTGTTTTTTAAGTTCATTGATTGCCTTGTGGAATGCAACTTGTTCAGCTGGTGTGAGTTTTTGTTTGTCATTAGGTTCGAAGGTATAGTACTGTGAAATTTTATCGATTTCTTGATCGATTACATAAAGGTCTTCGTCATATTCTCCGTCTTTACGACAGTTTGGGTTCGTACACGTTTTTTTATGTTCTTCGAATTTATGACTCGTTCTCTCGCGAAGCAGTCTAAGGAACGAGAGTTGGTCTTTGACTTTGTAAAAACTTAGTAATCGCGCATTTAAGTTTTCTTGCAATTTTTCAATTGAGTTAAATTGACCGCTTCTTCTAATTTTAAAACGCTCGAGTTCTTTGATAATTACTCTTTCGTTTCTCGGCCTAAGGTCTTTTTCCTTACTATCAGTTCCAACTTTATAAATCATCTTGTTTTTTAGCTATCGCTTTCGTCGAAAGAGCATCATTGCTTAGCCTTTGGACTCCTTCGGGTCTTTAGATTTTGGATAGGTTCTCTCTTCTTGAAATCCGCCATCGTTTTTGTGAATTTTGAGAGAACCTCCTCCTTGATTAAGGATAAACTCCTTGGCTTCCTGGATTGCTTCCTTTTTATTACTTTCTATAATTTTTGATGCTCTTTGAGCATTTTCTCTTTTCAATTTGTAAACGCCTTCTTCGTTTACTAGGTGGAAATTTTCCATAATACAATAACTTTTTTAAGTCAGAGAACTCAAAAAATTTCAAACAAGCCGTTCGAATTAATACATTCGCTTATCAAAATAAAGGCGAGTTCTCTTTAATAGTCGCCCTTTGAAATGATGGGCACTTTACAGTGCGTCCATCATTAAATTAGTAACAATTTTTGTTCCAAATCACAAACACATCTAAAATCGGAGACAATTTGGCAGTTTCAATACTTGTTGCGCCAATCTGCCATAATATTATTCGTCAACCTTTGACAAACTTAATATTGAAGTATCCACTGTCTGGGATTGTAAGGGTGTAACTCCCACCAAGATGCATTGTGGCATAACAATTTGTCCTAGAATTACATAGTAATAAATGATTCATACATCTGCTCTAATCCATCGACCACTTCTTGCAACTCTTCAATCTGTAAGGAATTTGAAAAAATTCCAAGCTTTCCTCGTATCTCCTTCCGCAATTTTCTAGATATCTTTTTCTTATCATAAAGGTTTCTAACTAAGGTCGACCCCTTAACAAAGAGACTTCTTGAAGAATTCAAATCTAACCAATGATTGTATTGTGTAGAATCACCTGCAACAAGTTGCACAGGCCATATTAAGTAGTGGCCTTTATTATTATCAGAGATGAACCAATTCCCGTGCTTTCTTGTAAGTTTGATTTTGCTCGAATAATAAAAATTAGTGCTTTTTTTTCTCAGTGTATCTTCAAAAACGCAGTAAGTTGAGGACCTCTTATCACCCCAAAATTGAACATGGCAAGAATTAGAGTCAATGAATTTTACATAGATCCAATCATGCGTATCCACAAAAAAATCAGATTGCCCCTTTACTTGACATATCGCAGTCAAAAGGCCAATCACGAATAAAATCCTTCTCGCATAATATTTCATATTCGTCTGCATCATCCGACTTCAACTAATATAGCGATAAATTGATTATGACAGAAGGTTCATGACATCCGCTATCGTAGGAATGACTTATAGGAGAGATTGATAGAATAGTAGAGAATGTCTTATCAAATCAATTTCTCGGAAGGCTCCAATGCATCATGCCGTCATGCCATCACCTCACCAACACCCAGTCATTCCCGCATGAAGAATCTCTCATAAGAAACGAATGATCTAAGCGGGAATCTTCTCGAACTTATATGCCACCTAATCTAGGAGAAGATTCATGACATCCGCTATCGTAGGAATGACTTATTGGGGAGATTGATAGAATAGTAGAGAATGTCTTATCAAATCAAGTTCTCGAAAGTCTGCAATGCACCATGCCGCCATACCACCACCTCACTACTACCCAGTCATTCCCGCACAGAGAATCTCTCATAGGGAACGACCGATTTAGGCGGGAATCCTGTTGAAACGGACAAACAAGAAAAATTGATTAACTTACCTCATCAAGCTAGCTATGTCCAACGTTAAAAGAAAAATTTTATTGATTCTTTGCATTCTTATGACTTTGAGTGCTCACGGACAGTTTGACTTACAATCTCTTCAATATTTAAATGGAGATGTTTTTATTTCCAAGACCTTGGCCATGGATGATGGCTCCCTGACTCTCGTTGGAAACTTGGGTACACAATCTAATTTTGTAGTAGCGCCTACTATTGATGGGAGTGAATTTCTTTTCATTCGTTATAACGAAGATTTAATTTTTCAGTGGGCAAAAAGATTGAATGCAGGTAGTAAGGGGGATGGCATCATTGATGCATTGGCCAGTAGAGATGGTGGCTACATACTATTTGGTTCCACGGACTCAGATGATGGGATATTTATTGGCAACTCTGTTCCTCCAACAACAGACAAAAATTTCTTTGTAGCAAAATTGGATAGTTCAACAAATGTTCTTTGGGTTCAAATTTATTCTTGTCCCAACACCTTCAATATTGAGGCCTTATCTGCATTTGAAAACAAGTACGGTGAAATATTCTTCAGCGTCAGGAGTGATACAAGTGGAGGAGACTTCCCAATGCATTACTCCAATTTGTACACATATGACATTTTCGTAGGAAAATTAGACAGCGCAGGGAATAAACTTTGGGTAAAAGTCTATGGAGGACAGGGTACTGATGAAACCTTGAAAATGAAAGGGGATGGTCGCGGAGGATTTTATTTTTGTGGGAGGAGCTCATCACAGGACTTAGATCTTGCGGGCACAATCCATAGTGGATTTAATGGCTTCTTAGGTCGGATGGATAGTAGTGGTGCAATTCTTTGGATGAAAGCATTTGGTGGTAATTCAGCCGACTGGTTTAACAACATAATTGTCGATACTTTGGCTCATCAAGTGGTGGCATGTGGAATGTCAGCTTCGATTGATGGAGATTTGCAAGGAAGGGGAATTCTACATCCCGGGTTTGACGATGATTATTGGGTAGTGGCAACTGACACTCTAGGTAATCTTAAGTGGAGTAAGTGGTACGGAGGGACTAAAACTGATGTAGCAATCACGATTGAGAAAAATAATGCCAATAATAAATATTTAGTTTCTGGTTATGCTTATTCAAAAGATTTAGATGTTGACAATCTACACACCCAACTCAATAATGATATAGATGCATGGATAATTTCGATCAACCCGATTGATGGATCAATTTATCGAAAAAGAAATATTGGAGGAAACCGTCATGACGCAATTGCGGAAATAGTTTCTATTGGATCAAGAAACCTGATTTTAGGAGCGACCAATAGTTCAGACTTCGATTTTATTGACCATACATTTAACAATCAGTCCTATTTTCTGGCTGAACTCTTAGATTTTCCTTCAAGCGTTAATCCTGCGAATGCTCACGACATTGAGTTAAAACTTTATCCTCAACCAGTTAGTAATAATTTATTTATAGAATGGGACCAGAGAATTTTTGCTAATTTGCAATACGCCCTATATAGGACCAACGGTCAAAAAGTGTTTTCTGGTAGCCTCGAAAAATATCGCTATATTGATATGAGCTCAATAGCTTCAGGAACTTATTACCTAGAATTATTGAGCGAAAACATCTTGATAGCAAACTCAATTATATCGAAACAAGAATGAGGGGCCTCCAAAAAATGACATTTGCCTAGTAATAAACCCCACCACTAAAAAGATTCCTGACATCCGCTATCACAGATTCAGGAATGAGATGTAGAACCAAGAATGCTCGTGTGGGCCTCAGATTCAGTGTCTTCACGCCCTAATCCTCTAAATCCACCTCTAAAAGCATCCAAATCACCTTTCATCCTTATTTCCCTTACACTTTATAGGCTAGGCTTTACATTTGAGGAAAATATTTCAAGAATGAAGAAACTATCCATACTGCTAATCGCTTTGATTGGCTTGGCTTCTTGCTCCACAACCAAAAAAGTAGCACAATCGGCCAAATCTGTGGTCCCTGCAAAAAAAGGGATTCAATTTCAAGAATATGATCTCCCGAATGGCCTCCACGTTATTCTGCACGAAGATCATACTATACCAACTGTAGCCATATCGGTCCTGTACCATGTTGGTTCTAAAAATGAAGACCCAACAAGAACTGGATTTGCTCACTTCTTTGAGCACCTCCTCTTTGAAGGTTCAGAAAACATAGAACGTGGCGAGTATATGAAACTCGTTCAAAACAATGGTGGTGTAATCAACGCCAATACTTCTTTCGATAGAACCTTCTATTTCGAAACTATGCCGTCTAATAAGTTAGAGCTCGGTCTATGGATGGAAGCTGAGCGGATGCTTCACCCAAAGATTGATGATATCGGTCTAGAGACACAACGCCAAGTTGTAAAAGAAGAGAAGAAGCAGCGCTATGAGAATACGCCTTACGGCCACCTCATCGGTCAGGTATTTGAAAACGCCTACGAAAAACACCCTTACCGTTGGATGCCGATTGGAGAGGCTCAATATATTGATGAAGCCACCCTTCCTGAATTCATGGATTTCTTTAAAACATTCTATGTTCCTAATAATGCAACCATATCTGTGGGTGGAGATTTAGATCCTAAGCAAGCGAAGATTTGGATTGAAAAATACTTTGGTGGCATTCCAAGAGGGACTAAAGCAATTCCAAGACCGACTATTGTAGAACCACAACAAACTGCTGAAAAGCGCGTGATGTTTTACGACAAAGTTCAACTTCCTGCTGTTGTATTGGCCTATCACATTCCTGAACAAGGAACTGAAGACTTCTACGCTATGGATTTGTTGACAACAATACTTTCAAGAGGAAAGAGTTCTCGTTTGCAAAAAGAGGTTGTAGACAAACAACAAAAAGCTCTTCAGGCTGCGGCATTCTCATTTCCTACAGAAGATCCTGGCCTGGCCATTATGTTTGGTCTTTGTAATATGGGTATAGATGCAGATGGTCTAGAAGCCTCCATGACGGAGCAAGTGGACTTAATCAGAAACACTAAAGTGAGTGAAAGCGAACTTGAAAAAGCAAAGAGCCAAAAAGAAAATGAGTTTGTAAACAAGAATAGAAGAGTGCTCAACTTAGTTGAGAATCTCGCGAACTATCATGCCTATCTAGGAGACGCCAATCTTATTAATACAGAATTAGACCGCTATATGAAAGTCACCACAGACGATATGGCAAGAGTTGCTAAAAAATATTTAGTCAACACTAATCGATTGGTTCTACATTATTTACCAGAAAACTTGAAGAAGTAATTACACAAAAACATTAAAATAATAAATCATGAAAAACATTATTCTAAGTCTTAGCCTTCTTCTTCTAACTGGAGTAGCTCAAGCACAATTAGATCGAAGCATTAGACCAAAAGCAGGCCCAGCTCCTGAAGTGAGAATAGGTGACGCAGAAAGTTTCGTAAGCAGCAATGGCATCAAAGTATTTGTTGTCGAAAATCACAAATTACCTGTCGTATCATATTCATTGCAGCTAGATATTTACCAAAAGCCAGAAGGCGATAAAACAGGTGCATCTGGAATGGTTGGTGACCTTCTTAAAGCTGGAACAGTAAACAAAACGAAGGACGAATTCAATGAAACCCTTGATGCCATGGGAGCTACATTGAGTGTAGGACAAGAAAGCATCTATATGTCTTCACTGAAGCGCCACTCTGACAAGCTACTCGCTCTATGTGGTGAAATGCTTACACAAGCGAGATTCCCTCAAGCTGAGTTGAATAAATTGAAGAAGCAGACCATATCTGGTTTGGCAACTGAAGTGGATGACCCTCAGGCAATGAGCAGAAACATCACATCCATATTGAACTACGGGAAAGACCACCCTTATGGTGAAGTCATGTCCGAGAAAACAGTAGAAAATATTACACTACAAGACTGTAAAGATTACTTCAACACCTATTTCCGACCGAATGTCGCTTATATGGCCGTGGTTGGAGATATCACCTTGGCGGAAGCCAAGCAGCAAATTGAGACGCATCTAGGTGCATGGAAGAGAGCTGATGTGCCTGTTGCAAAATACCCTACCCCTAAAGTTGGTCAAGGAGCGAAAGTTGCTATTGTAAATAAATCAGCTGCAGTGCAATCTGTAGTAAATATTACATATCCTATAAACATCAAACCTAGTGACCCTGACTATCTAAAATTGAAAGTAGCCAATGGAATATTGGGTGGAGGAAGTACAGGACGTCTTTTCCAAAACTTACGTGAGAAGCACGCTTGGACTTATGGTTCCTATTCAAGTGTTCGTGCAGACCTTCTTGAAAATTCTGGCCGATTCTCTGCGACCGCCAATGCAACCACTGAAGCTACTGACAGCGCAGTAGGTGCCATCTTGGATGAGATGAAAGCGATGAGAACAGAATTGGTGACAGTCGAAGAATTGCAAGGACGCAAAAATTATATGGCCGGCACATTCGCATTGGGTCTTGAAGATCCAAGAACACTTGCGAGTTATGCGATTAATATTGAGAAAAATAAATTGCCTAAGGATTACTACAAAAACTACTTGAAAAACTTAGAGAAAGTTACTCGTGAAGACGTTCTAGCAGTTTCTAAAAAATACATCGATCCTTCCATAGCAAATGTTACCGTGGCAGGTGATAAGAAAAGCACATATGCTGGACTGTCCAAATTTGGACCAGTCACTGAATATGATTTATATGGAAATGAAAAAGTGGAAGTCGCCGCTACCATAGTACCCGTAGAAATAACTCCTTCAGAAGTGGTCAACAATTATATAAATGCGATTGGTGGTACTGATAAATTACTCGGTGTAAAGGATATGCATAAGAGAATGAAAACTGAAATGCAAGGCATGACCATTGACATTAGTGAGGTTACTAAGACTCCAAATAAATACCTGATGGAAGTCACTGTAATGGGTCAACCGGTACAGAAGATTGCTTTTGACGGACAGGCTGGATATATCGTTATGCAGGGAAATAAGAAAGAGATTGAGGCGGATAAAATAGCTGAGACTAAAGAAACTGCGGCCATGTTCCCTCAACTCGACTATTTAAAAGATTCATATAAGGTCAGCGTTAATGGTGGAGATGTTATTAACGATGAAAACTGCTACCAATTAGAAATAACTCCACCTTCTGGAAATGCTACTACGCATTTCTACAGTACAGAAACTGGTCTTCTAGTAAGAGCTATTTCTCAAGAGGAAGGGCAATCTGGGAAAATTACTGCCATCACAGATTATTCTGATTATAAGCGAGTAGATGGAATACTAATTCCACACACAATCAAGCAAAATGCAGGACCTCGAAAAATGGTCATGAAGCTGGACGAGATAGAAATCAATAAAGGTGCCGAAGACGGTATGTTTAAATAAGAATCAAACTTTAAAAACGAACCTCTCCTTATTCTTAAGGGGAGGTTTTTTTATTTCGAAAAGTCTCTCAAAAAGTAAGTTGTAGAGCCAGCATACAAAATCATTTCCCCTTCATCACTTTTGTGAATCTCATAAGTAAAGCTTTCCCCTTTCTTCGTTTTTATAAACATGACATCTTTTTCTATGGACATTATCGCATCATCTTTCTCATACTTCTTTATACTAGAGCGTGCAAATTCAACAAGAAAAGTGCCATCATCATAGGCTTCTTTGATTTCAAGTCTTTTAAGATGGAGGTCAACATGACGAAAGTTTGGATCTAATTTTTTATAGGTTTGCCATATCCCTTTCATTTTATCAGACTCAATCGCAACCTTACCCTTCTCAGCACCAGGCACAACTTTTTTGAAACGAGGAATATAAAATTTGTCGATTGGTTCTAGTGTATGCTTAAATTCTCCATCGCCTAAGACCATTATTTGCTTATTCATTTCGTAAAATGGGAAACTATATTTTTTTCCGAAGTGAAGTCCCTTCTTATCAAAGGAATAAATCTCAGAAATATAACCGCCATTCTCGAGTCTGATATACATTGTACTATCACCAAATATTTCAATCTTCATACTATCCGTGAAATCAGTCTGCGTATACTTATTTTTTTGCAAGCGTGTTCTTTTGACTTCTTGCCATTTACCCAGCATAATATTCTCAGCAGGTTTAGCTAATTGACGAGGATCAGGTGCTTTACTGAAGCTCTGAGCCATCAAATTAAATGGCCATGAAATAAGTACGAAAAAAAATAAGGCAAGTAGTGTTTTGTGAAGCATGGCTCACAAAATTAGTCCAATTTCTTTAACTCGAATGTATCTGTAAATTTAGTCGTGAAATTCCCGCTTCTAAAGTCTTCATTATCTAAGACTTGTTGATGGAATGGGATGGTCGTTTTGATGCCTTCAATCACGTATTCACTTAAAGCCCTCTGCATGGTACAGATAGCTTCTTCACGAGTTTGGCCTACACAAATGATTTTAGAAATCATAGAGTCGTAATATGGCGGAATCACATAGCCTGTATATATATGGGAATCCACTCTAACTCCGTGTCCTCCGGGTGTATGCAAATTAGTAATCTTCCCAGGTGAAGGTCTGAAATCATTGAAAGGGTCCTCTGCATTGATTCGACATTCGATGGCATGTCGATTTGGGATGTAATTACGTCCACTTATTGGAACTCCAGCAGCAATCTTTATTTGTTCGCGAATAAGATCAAAATTAATCACCTCCTCTGTTACAGTATGTTCTACTTGGATACGTGTATTCATTTCCATGAAGTAGAAATCCCTATTCTTGTCGACCAAAAATTCAACCGTACCAACACTTTCATAGTTGATGGCTTGAGATGCTTTCATTGCAGCCTCTCCCATCTTTTCTCTTAACTCTGGAGTCAAAAAAGGGCTAGGGCTTTCTTCAATCAGTTTTTGATGTCTTCTTTGAACACTACAATCGCGCTCACTCATGTGACAAACCTTCCCATGCTGATCACCGGCAACTTGTATTTCTATATGTCGTGGTTCTTCTACGAACTTCTCCATATACATACCATCATTCTTGAAAGACGCGCTGGCCTCGGCCTTTGCGCTTTCGAAGGCATCTTGTAATTCTTTCTCTTTATGCACTACACGCATCCCTTTACCTCCACCCCCGGCGGTAGCTTTTAGCATGACGGGATAGCCCATTTTCTTCGCTTCTCTTTTGGCTTGCTTTATATCTTCCAAGAGGCCTTCACTTCCTGGAACAACAGGAACTCCTGCTTTTATCATGGTTTCTTTAGCCGTGATTTTGTCGCCCATGGAATTCATCATTTCAGGTGATGGACCGATAAACTTAATTTTATATTCAGCGCAAAGAGCTGCAAATTTTGCATTCTCTGCCAAGAATCCATATCCTGGATGTATAGCATCCGCATTTGTAATTTCTGCCGCGGCCATGATGTTGGCCATGTTTAGATAGGAATCAGCGCTTGATGCTTTTCCTATACAAACGGCTTCATCGGCGAAACGAACGTGAAGGCTTTCCCGATCTGCTGTTGAATAGACCGCAACAGTTTTAATTCCCATTTCGTGACATGTGCGAATGATACGTAGGGCTATTTCTCCTCTATTGGCTATGAGTATTTTTTTGAACACAGTTTGTTTGCTTTAGAATAAAAAACTAAGGTTCTACAAGAAAAAGTGGTTGGTCGTATTCTACTGGAGATGCATCATCGACCAATACTTTCACAATTTTACCACTGACTTCACTTTCGATTTCATTAAAGAGCTTCATCGCTTCCACTATACAAATGACGTCACCCTCATTTACCGAATCGCCCACATTTTTAAATGGGGGTTTGTCTGGGGTACTTGATCTATAAAAAGTTCCAATCATAGGAGACTTAATCGTCACTAGATTATCGTCTGCCGCTGGTGCAGCCTCGGCCGCAGCGGGTGCTGCCGCTGGCGCAGGTACGGCCTGTGCAGGCGCTGCCATGACTTGTTGTGGTGCAGCAGCCTGTTGTACTTGTACTACTTGACCTCCTTGTCTAATCGTGACCTTAAAATTTCCTTTCTCTAATTTCAGTTCACTTACTCCTGATGATTTCACTGCTTTAAGCAAGCGGTTTATTTCATCTATATTAAAAGTATCTGGCGCACTCTTTTTTGGTGCCTGTTTCACAGCAGTCTTTTTCGGACTTGCTTTCTTTTTGGTTTTCTTCTGCATGTTACAAATTAGTTGGTTCGTACTAAGATTTTTTTACACGTTCGACATATTCGCCGGTCTTGGTATTAATTTTAATCATTTCATCGCGATCAATAAACAAAGGAACCATTACTGTAGCTCCAGTTTCTATGGTCGCGGGTTTTAAAGTTTTAGTTGCGGTATCACCTTTCATTCCAGGCTCACTGTAAGTGACCATGACATCAATTTTATCTGGAAGTTCTACACCTAAGGGCAAATCATTATCACCATTAATAATCACCGTGACAGCTGCACCTTCTTTTAAAAACTGTGGTGCATTAATTAACTCTTCTTGGCAAACAATCTGCTCGTAAGTTTCATTGTCCATTAAATTATATCCAGTATCATCCTTATAGAGAAATTGATAATCTCTGCGTTCCACTCTAACTGGAGTGATGCTCTCACCACTGTTCCAAGTGTGTTCAATCGTTCTCGAATTATCTACACCTTTCAATTTTGCCCAAACTTTCGCAGCGGAACGCGCTGTTTTATTTTGTCCAAAATCTACTATGGAATATAGACTTCCGTTCAACTTTATTATCAATCCTGTTTTTATATCTGAGGTACTTGCCATGCTTACATTTGTGAATAGTTAGCAAATATAGTCCTGAGGCTAGTTTAAAGAAATTTTAGACCTAAATTATGATTGATTCGCACATAAATAATGCTGTTTTCAAATGACATACACATCTGTATTTATTAAATACATTAAAATTGTCATGCATATTTCATTTACAAATAATTAATTAAGGCTTGTGAAAAAAAATATAAAAGAAATTGAGTTCGATAATGGGGAGGTAGTTCTTCTAGACAAACCTTATGGAGTTACCTCTTTTGGACTCGTATATCAGCTTAGAATATGGGCTTCTAAGAAGGTCGGACATGCGGGAACCCTAGATCCACTGGCTAGTGGCCTCATGATTTTGTGTACAGGCAAGAAGACTAAGACCATTCCATCGCTTATTGGCCAAGACAAGGTTTATACTGGCGAAATATGTTTGGGCAGTAAAACAAATACTTACGACCGAGAATCAGAAGCAATTCCTGTCGCCGCTGTTGACCTCATGACAGATGAAAAAATTGAAGAGGCCCTCAAAAAATTCAGAGGTGATATTTTGCAAAAGCCACCCATGTTTAGTGCCGTAAAAAAAGACGGCAAAAAACTTTATGAGCTTGCCCGAAAGGGTGAAGAGGTTCATCGACCTGCTCGACCACTACACATTTTTTCCTTTGAGATGCTCTCTTGGGAAGCTCCTCTACTAAAATTCAGAGTACACTGTTCTAGTGGAACATATATTAGAGCGCTTGCAAATGACCTTGGTGAAGAGCTGGGTGTTGGCGGCTACTTATACTCTTTGCGCAGAACTGCCATTGGTGATTTTAAAATTGAGGATGCATATACTTTAGAAGAATTGCAACAACATTTTGGGAATGTTGCGAAGCTTAAAACAATTGAACCTCATCAATAATCTCCCTGAGGTCTCAAAGCAAAACGAACACCTAACTGTTGCGTAAGACCTGTAGTAATTTGAGTATCAAAATCTCCTGAAGACAGAATCTGAAAATTCGGGCGAGCTTCATAATACAAATTCAATCGTGATAATTTTGCGTTCTTATTAGACAGCCTAAAATTCAATCCTATCGGTATGTAGGGACTGAAGACGGTCGCAATAGAATTATTGATAATCTCGCTCTCAAAAGCAGAAGCATTATGAGCCACATAAAATGAACCAATAGGATTTGGATAATTTACATAAGAGCTCTCTGTAGAATTTATTCTGGTTTTGTTCTGAAGAGATACACCTAAACTTGCACCAATACCGAAATAAGGATGAAATCTTGAATTCTCATTGAGGCGAACGATATAATTTGCATCGAGCGAAAACAAATTCATTGACGAATTTAGATCGTTGTATTTATAATGAATAGAATCGACATAAAACTCTTCATTAGTGGTAGAGGTCAAGGTATCATATCGAAATGCGTTTGATTCTCCCTTATAAACACTGAAGTAATTTTTAGACGCTGAATACAAAAAACCAATTCTCAGATTCTGCTTAAATCCCTTCCTTTTCTTTCCTACACGCATGCCCAATTGCATTCCAAAAACTGAGTTTCCATTGATATAGCTTGCACTTTGATTTGCTAAATCACTCAAGTTGAAAACATCTGAACTTCCATAGAGATTAGAGAGTTCATTATTGTTAAAGTCTAAAGCGGACATGGCATCCACTCCATATGACATACTCACATCTAACACTCTTTGAGCATTTACATTTCCTATAATTATAGTGAGAACAAAAATTCCAATTGTTTTTTTCATAAAAAATTTTTTAGGGCATCTTTAAGATGCTTTTATAAAAAAACGGTCGGTAGAAATTCTTATTGTTGAAAGCAAAGCATTTTAAACTTTCTTTAAGAGAAACGACTCCCTACGGATTCAACATCACGGGCATTTTATCTGGAATAACAATCATCTTGGCATTCTTCGATTTAGCGAGTTCCTTATAGGCTTTAATTTGCTCGTATTGTAATTGGTTCCTAGTCAAGCCTTGGTTTATAATGCGCTGATAGTCTGCAATTCCCTGAGCTTCCACTCTCTTACGATCTGCCTCTTGGCGCTCTTTATCTAAAACAAAAACCATCTTTTGGGCTTCTTGCTCCGCCTGAATTTTTTCTTCAATAGTATTTTTTACCTTAGCTGGCAGTTCTATATTTCGAACAAGAATAGATGTCAAATTCAATCCATAACGTTGGAAATCCTTTTTCATACTCGTCAAAATTTTATCTTGAAACTCATCCCTTTTCGTACTGTATAGTTGTACCGCTTCATAGCCCGCTGCAATTTGCCTAATCTTATTTCGTGCCAATGGTCGTACAATTTTCTTTTTGTATGATTCGCCCACTGAGTTAATAATGAATGGAGCTTGTTTGCCAATGACATCAAATAATACGGACATATCAATTGCTACGCGCAAACCATCTTTTGTCAAAACACCCATAGCGTCATCGCCAGCGACATCACCTTCTGCATGAATGCTACTCATGGTATAGTTCTGCACCTTCACATCCATATGATATACATTGACCATGGGATTTACAAAATTCAAACCTGGAGTCAGTGTCTTCTTTAAAACCTTCCCAAATAATTTTTGGACTCCAACATATCCCGCATCCACTTGAATAATACACTTACTTAAAGCTCCAATCACTATGAGTGCAATACCCACATACCTGAGGCTGCTTTTTATGCGTCCAAATTGTTGGTTGGGTGGTAAAAGAGTTAAAACCAAAGAAGGCAAAAAGACGATGACTAAACCTAATATTATAAATATCATAAAATCTGATTTTTATAAATATACGTCCTAGGCCTCTTCTAATCGGCGACCACATTTAAAATCATCAATCAGCATGCGATCATATTTATCTGCTTTAGTAAAAACATCTTTGAAAACAAGCTCACCTTTTTTAACAGAGAAGTCTAAATCGTAGTAGACTGAATTGAGCACAACTTCACGGCCCTTCACACTGAAGTGCATATGCTCTAATTGATCGTTCTCAGAGAGCAGGTAAGTATATAACTCTCCAATGCCATCCTTTGGCAATTGACATAAATATGCATCCGCTGTGATGAAGTAGTTTTCTGGATTAAATCTTATTTTGATTGTAGCCAATCCTGACTCCACATGCCAAGCATTATCACCCATTCGAGCAAGCTCTAAGTCGACATCCAACTTGGCCAAACTATCCTCAATGACGCGAGCTATTCCTGTGAGTTCAGCTTCCTGCTCGCTCATTTTTTCAGTCCGCAAATCAATTTTTTGTCCGCAATTCGGGCAGTAGCGTTCATTCTCAATATTAGTCTCACAGACCAAATAGGCACATGACGGGCAGCGTTCAGTATAGATTCCTTTATTCGGTTGATATTGTTTAAGAGCCTCTTTGAGATATTTTACTGGTAGGGCAAAACCGAGATTATCTCCTCCGCGAATTATGAAAGTATTGACCCCAATTATTTCTCCTTCTAAATTTACCAAGGGGCCGCCGCTATTTCCCGGATTTATGGCCGCATCAATTTGAATGTAATGCAGACCATTCGTCACTCGATCAACTCGTGAAATTACTCCACGGGTAGTTGTGTAATTCAATCCAAATGGATGTCCTATAGCAACTACCTCATCACCATCTTCCATACTATCATAATTACCTAGAATTAATTCTGGAAGTTCAACACCTTTGGGGGCTTCTAAAAAAGCCAAATCATATCGAGAATCAACAAAGAGTACTTTGGCAGACTGCTTCCTCATGTTTCCCGTCTTGATTTTGACCTTGGAGTACCCTTTCACCACATGATGATTACTCACAATCATATCGAAATCTTTCAAATAAAATCCAGTGCCTGTACTCTTTCCAGTTGAAATCTGGATGACACCATCCTTATATCGTTTTATAAAATCTACTCGTGTCATGGCTATTTTTTTGAAAAATCTAGTTTAGTGAGTTCTATTAAAAACATCGTATTAAAGTCAAGCAAATTGTCAAATTTCATTTTTGCAAAATCAAATTTCAATTTAGGATAACGCTCCTTGCTGTCTTCAACAATTTTGTCAATACTTTTCTGAATCTCCTCGCGATCAAAACTCTTCTCAGCAGGATTATAATACTCTTGCTGTACACCAAGTTCCTTGTAATATTTACTATGATTAACATGCATAAATACATCGAATAAATCCGTCACTGCCTTAGGCACTGAGAATGAAAACTGTGTATAACTCAAAGCATATTCCATGATCACATTCGCAATATCTTCATGATTATTTTCTCTATACCAGACTATGTTCTTCAGCGCCTCACCTATAGTTTCGACCACTGTTTTATAGGGCTGGGGTTGAGTGATGGAGAAGGTATGTTTTGAGCTGTAAATATGTTGCGCAAAACGTTCTTGATCCCATTCTTTATCGACCTTTATCAACATGGATCGCATGGTCGCATTTCGCTCTGCAGCCTGTGTTTTTTCTGCATTTAGCCAGAAATATGAATTAATTTTTTCTAAATCTGCCGTCAATTTGCCTTCCGGCATAATCAAATAATCAGTTCTGAAAATAAATGCCAATATAGAATACGTTATAGCTCCTGCCAGAGTATCTGAATTGAGATCATCCATCAGGGCAACGGTCTCCTTAAGCCACTTCTTAAAATACTTATACTTTACCGTTACAACTTCCGGACTTGCATGCACGATGTGCTCATTACTCGCTTCTTTGATTGGTTCAAAGTCGTTGACCAAGAGGTCATCCACCTTATCCGCACGCACGGCCAGTTCTTTCATTGCGTAGTACAATTTATTCGGATCTGCCGAGGTCAGATCAGTATACATATTAAGCTGAATACGATCGCCCTTGAGAACATATTTACTGTAATGCAAAAAATAATTTTGTTCCAATAGTTTTCGCATCACTGGAATTGAAGTTTGGGTCATCTTAGCCAAATCCGAAGTGATGAAAATTCGTTCTTTATTTATTTTCCCTCTTATTCGATTACTTCCTTGAATGAAAGAAAAATCAATCCCGTCTTCAGAACGGGCAAATTCTAAATTATTGGTATATGAATCTCGGACATAAAGAAAAAACTGTTCCGCTGCTTGGTGGTACTTTTTCTCCTTGTAAAGTTTCGCTGCCTTTTTCCATGCATCGAGCTGCGCTTTAGTTTTATTATTATCCGAATATCGGCCAAAATGTCTATGATAAGCCGGCGAAGGCACTTCATCTTCCGAATGGAAGAGTTTGTCTAGAAAACCCATGAGAAAAGCAAAATTAAGCCAAAAAGCTGAGCTATAAATTGCATAGGTTTGAATTCTGCACGTCTTAATCTTTCTTTAATACATTCAAAAAATTTTGCATGATTTCCTTACCATTCGCGCTGATGAAACTTTCGGGATGAAATTGCACACCATATAGTGGAAGCTCATTGTGTTCTAGTGCCATAATCAAACCATCAGCCGTTCTTGCTGTGACCTTCAAAACCTGAGGCAAGTCTTTGTCTGCAATACACCAAGAATGATAAAGCCCTACAGGAAAGAGCGCAGAAAGATTCGAAAAAAGCACGCTTGGTGGAAAGAGTGCAAGAGCCCTTTCCTCTCCATGCAGTGGCTCGTCCATATTGAATAATTTGGCGCCAAAATGGAGAGCAAGAGCCTGATGTCCTAAACAAATGCCTAGCATTGGCTTAGACTCAGCAAATTCCGCGATAAAATCAAGTAGACGTCCGCTTGACTGAGGAATATTAGGACCAGGAGAGAGAATGGCCGCATCAAAATCGTCTGTCCACTGCTCATCATTCTTACATATTATAACATAAACATTCAATGAACGCAAGAGTTCCACAATATTCCAGCTAAAGGAGTCGTAATTATCAAAGAGTAATACCTTCAAGTCGTCTTACTTTTATGATTCGAAAGTAAGCCCTTGCATACAAAAGCACTAGAAGAATTTGCTGGTAAAATGAATTCACTAGCCCAAGAAGAAATTCCATTCTTCTTTATGGTAGACTATGAATGTGAGCGCCCCATCTTAATCCCGCTGGAAGAGCTGGAGGAGCGAGGCATTCTCACCAATCTCAATCCTTCGTCTTCAGACCAAGAGTCTAAGCACAATATTGAAATCAGCGCCCAAGTGGAAGCTTATTCATCCTATAATAAGAAGTTCGAAAAAGTGCTTGAACAAATCAAGTTTGGAAATTCCTATCTCTGCAATTTAACCAGCGCGACGCCTATTACACTTTCGCATGAACTTATTGATATATATTACAATGTTCAATCGAAGTATAAGATTTTATATCAGGACCAATTCTTATGTTTCAGTCCGGAAACATTTGTTCAAATCAAAGATGGCATCATCTCATCATATCCTATGAAAGGCACCATGGATGCATCTATAAAAAATGCCGAAGAAGAACTTCTGAAGAGCAAAAAAGAAAAAGCTGAACACAATACCATCGTTGATTTGATAAGAAACGACTTGAGCATGATATCAAGTCAGGTCGAAGTGAAGCGATTTAGATATATAGATCGCATTCAAAGCAATGGCCAAGAGCTTCTTCAAACGAGCTCAGAAATTTGTGGGCAACTCCCAAAAAATTATCGAGAGAAAATAGGCTCAATCTTATGCAGTCTGCTGCCAGCAGGCAGTATTAGCGGAGCCCCTAAAAGAAAGACCCTAGAAATTATCGAAGAAGTTGAAGCTTACAAACGAGCCTATTACACTGGCGTAGCTGGAGTTTTCCAAAATGGCATTCTTGATTCATTTGTCCTGATTAGATTTATAGAAAAAAATGGAGACTCATATTTCTACAAAAGTGGGGGCGGCATTACCAAATTCAGCGATGCACAATCTGAATACAATGAACTGAAACAAAAAATTTATGTCCCAACTCTTTGAAAGCATCCTTTACTATAATGGACTGAACAATTTGTCTTATCATGAGGCGCGGATGGCTAGGGCTTTTCTAAAAAACTTCAAAAAAGAGAAGCGCTTTAAATTGAACGATATTATTCAAGTTCCGAACTTAAAGGCCGACACAAAGTATAAATGCCGTATTGTATATCGAGAGAAAATTGAGAGCATTAAATTCAGCCTCTATACTCCACATAAAATTTCTTCAGTGAAGTTTATTGAAGATGATGAGCTGTTTTATAACCATAAGTTTACCAATAGAGAAATGCTGGACCAACATAAAGCCTCCTGCAAAAGATATGAAGAAGCCATTATTATCAGAAAAGGGCTTATTCGTGACTCCACATGGAGCAATCTAGCTTTTTGGAATGGTAAAGAATGGCATACACCCACATATCCGCTGTTGTTGGGGACTCGCAGAGCACAACTTATCTCTGACGGCAAGATTATATCCAAAAAAATCAAGCTTCAGCATTTGTCACAATACTCTAAAATTTGCTTTATTAGCGCAATGAGCGATTTAGGTGAATGCGTAGTGGAAATTAATCCTTAATTTTAAAGGACATATTTTCAACATGAAGAAATTAAGCATTGTCCTCAGCCTTCTGCTCATTGCATCAATTGCATTAGCACAAAATGTAAAAAGAACAAAAGGAAGCACTCCACTAAAGGGGACCTACGACTTTTTAAACCCGGACAGACCCAATTACAATCCTTCCATCATTCATTTGGACCAATATCCAACACCTTATTCTGATGGAGCTCAAAGTAAAGCCGCTGCAAATGCACGCAGAGCTCAATTGGCTGGCAATGAATTTTCTAATAAAAGAACACGAGGCGCGGCTCCAAATCCTGAAGTCATCAAAACTTGGGTAGGAAACTTTGCTAGTGGAGTCCCTATGGACAATGATGTTGCCATCTCAGATGCGGGCATCGTGATGAGTGCCGTGAATTCAAACATTCGTGTATTTGATTCTAGTGGGGCAAATATCTCTGGTCAAGCGATCAGTGCCATGGACTCCGTAACAGGGCTTTTTAATTGGATATCCGATCCGAGGTTGTTGTATGACCCAAATGCAGATCGATTTATTTTGACTTGTTTCTCAGGAAATACTAGCGCCACCTCAAATATCATCTTAGGATTTTCAACGACGAATAATCCAGTAGATCCATGGAACTTTTATCTTCTTGACGGCTCCCCCTTCAACGATAGCACTTGGAGCGACTATCCTATCATTTCTATTTCAGACAAAGATTATTTTTTAACCATTAATCATATCATAGATAATATTGGTTGGCAAAATGGATTTAAGGAAAGTGTAATTTATCAAATTAAAAAAGACGATGGTTATAATGGAGCCGCATCATTGAACTATGATTTGTGGAGCAACCTAAATTATAATGGCGTCAACTATAGAAATATTTGTCCAGCAAAGAATAATGAAACAAGCATGGGTGACGATATGTACTTCGTTTCTGTAAGAAATGTAGATGTTGCAAATGACACTGTCTTCTTACTCCATATTGATGATTCATATCAATCAACGAATGCTCAATATTCGCAGCAGGTGCTCATTTCCCCAGTAACTTATGGGATGCCTCCCAATCCACCAATGCCGAATGGGAACTACCTTATGACGAATGACGGAAGAGTACTCAGTGCTATTTATGAAAATGATATGATACATTTTGCCGGCAACTCAATAGACCCAACTACAGCTAAGGCTGGAATTCTTGTTGGAGAAATTAGTAATTTAAGCAGCAGTCCGAGCGTGAGTTTTGCTGATGTTTATGACGAACCAAATGTCGAATTCGGTTATCCTTCCATGACCCTCATGGGACATATCCCAGGCGAACATAGAGTGATGTATACCTTCTCACATAGAGATGCTGATGGCTTTCCTGGCACAAGTGTCATCTATAAAAATCCGAATGGATTTTCTGATCGCATCACGATAAAAGATGGGAATACTTCTTTGAATGCACTCACAGATACATTTGAGCGTTGGGGAGATTATTCTGGAATTCAGGTAATGTACAGTGATCCGACCAAGGCATGCTTGGTGGGTTCATACACGCTACAAGGTGGCTATAGAACAGCTGTCGCCATGGTAGGAAATGGAGAACACCCGACGAGCGTGCAAGATCTTCAAGAGGAGACTTCAATGGATGTTTATCCAAATCCAATGCAAGACCGATTCAGCACGAAATTTACGCTCAAAGAAAAAGAGCAAATTCATTTCAAGCTCTATGATATGAATGGCCGATTGACTAAACTACTTTTAATCCATCCATGTAAAGTGGGATTGAATGAATTCTCATTTAATCTAAGTGCATTGAGTTCGGGGAATTATGTATTTAGTATGGAGGGTGAAGCCGGCTTGAAAAAGCGTGAAATAATTACAATAGAATAGCGAGGCTTAAACGGCAAAACTTTCGCCGCATCCACAAGAACGACTAGCATTAGGATTCACAAAATTGAATCCTTTTCCATTCAGCCCATCGCTAAAGTCTAATTCAGTATTTACTAAATAGAGAAATGATTTTAAGTCTGTCACTATTTTGATTCCCTTGTCTTCAAACACCTGATCGGTGGGTTGAGATTCGGTATCAAAATCTAGCTTATAAGAAAGTCCACTACAACCGCCACCCACAACACTAACGCGAACAAAAGCATTGTCAACGCCTGCTTGAGACATCAAGGCTTCTATTTTAGCCTTTGCCTTGTCACTTATATAGATGCCGTTTTCTTGTGCAACTTCCATGTTATTTTGACGGATTTATTTATAAAAACTTACAGTTTTTGGCCGTAGTCTATTTCCTAATGAACGATTTTCTCCTCAAGCTCTAGCTCAGGCAAACCATTCTTTACTCGATAATCGTTGATAGCGCTTTTGATAGCATCCTCTGCAAGAACTGAGCAGTGAATTTTTACTGGTGGAAGGCTCAACTCCTCAACAATATCCATATTGTCAATACCGACTGCCTCGTCAATTTTCTTTCCCTTGAGCCATTCAGTTGCAACGCTTGAAGAAGCAATCGCTGAACCGCAACCAAAAGTCTTAAACTTAGCATCTTTAATTACGCCAGTTTCTTCATCTACCTCAATTTGTAAACGCATGACATCTCCACATTCTGGTGCTCCGACCAATCCTGTTCCAACTGCCTTACTTTCCTTATCTAGGGTACCCACATTTTTTGGGTTGCTGTAATGCTCTAACACTTTATCTGAATATGCCATAATTGAATTCTTTTAGTGCTACAAAGATAAGACTAAGTCTAGAATTTACTCTTCCTTTTAGATAATAGGATATTGGATTTACATATTTCTTAACGCAGACTAGCCTTTAAGGCTATAAATTTGCGGGGTGCTCAGATTTCAGCATCAAGACTACTTTATTTTCTTAGTTGCCGCAGGCTTACTTCTTCTCATTTTTATGGCCGTACGCGCCAATCGGAAGAAGCAGGTCCTTAAGATGGGCGATGAAGATTTGGTCCATAAATTGATGCCATCCTGGTCAAAAGCTCGCCAAAACCTCAAGTTTGCACTCCCACTCATGGCCTTGATTATAGGCATTATTGGTTTAGCCAATTTGCAAAAAGGCTCCAAAACAGAGACTGTCGTCCAGAAAGGAATTGATGTCTTCTTTGTTTTAGACGTTAGTGAGAGCATGAATGCACCGGACTTGAGTCCTAACCGTTTGGAAAAGGCCAAACTATTGATTGATGAACTCATTGATGAGTTGTCGGGAAATAGGCTAGGATTGATCATTTTTGCAGGGCGACCCTATATATCAGTTCCATTAACGACAGATGTGGAAGCACTTCGCATGAACCTCAGTTTGGCTTCACCCGAAATGATTGGATCACAGGGTACAATTTTAAAGACCGCCTTAGAGACGGCAGAGAGAAGTTTCAATCAAAAAGAAAGTCGGCATAAAGGTATTGTTCTCCTCAGTGATGGAGAAGATCATGAACAAGGCGCCTTGAATTTCGCAGAAGACCTCAAGGAAAAAGGCATTATGATTTGCTCAGTGGGTGTAGGCTCAGAAGAAGGGTCGCGGATTCCACTAGACAATGGCAGTTTTAAAAAAGATGCTCAAGGTCAAGAAGTGATTTCTAAATTAAATGCAGAAATGTTGGAAGAGATTGCAACCGTCACCAATGGCTCTTTCCATCGATTAAAAAATATCAATCGCACAGCAACTGGCATCAAAAGCCAACTTAATGAAATAGATGCACGAACCTTTGGTCAAAGTCGGTTCATGAATTTCAGTTCTTATTTCCAATACTTCCTCCTCATTTCACTCATATTATTGGTCGTTGATTTCTTCATATCATCAAGCAGAAATAAAAAGAATCTTGGTTCTGGATTCGCCTTCATATTTCTATTGCTCTTGCTACCACAATTATCATTTGCCCAAGAAAAAAATAATGATATCTACAAAGGAAATTCACTCTATAAAAAGGGTGAATATGCCGAAGCGGAAAAATTTTACAACAAAGCCATTAAAGAGAAAAAAAGCAAGACTGCCCAATACAATAGAGCAAATGCTTATGCTAAACAAGACAAGACTGCAGAGGCTCTTTCAGACTATGAATATGTTGGGTCCCAAAGTGCGAATAAAAAACTTGGATCGGCAGCCTATTATAATGCTGGCAATTTGATGGCAAAGCAAAAGAAGTACGACGAGGCAATTAACTACTATAAGGCCGCGCTAAAGAAAGACCCCAGCTCTGATAAAGCCCGGAAGAATTTAGAATTTATTCGCAAACAACAACAAGAGGAAAAACAACAAAAGAAGAAAGACCAAGACAAGGAGAAAGAGAAAGAGAAAAAAAATCCAGAAGAAGAGAAGAAAGAGCAAGCCAAGAAAAAAGCTGAGCAAGAAGAGAAGGAAAGAGAAAAGGAACGTGAAAAAATGAAGCAGCAAGCTCAGGCAAGCAAGCTTTCAAAGCAGCAAGCACAAAAGATATTAGACGCTCTGAGTAGAGAGGAAAAAAAGCTCAAAGAAAACAAAGAGAAGAAAAAAAGTAAAGGCCGTGCGCTAGAAAAAGACTGGTAAATTCGTTAGCCAGCCTATCATTGGTCGAAAATTACTTTTTCTTAAGGACCGTCATTTTTGTGATTCGCACATCTTCTAAAGGTCTGTTTCTTTGATCCTTAGGTGTCAATGAAATTTTCTCCAATACATCAAAGCCTTCAACAAGCTGACCATAAACTGTGTACTTACCATCTAGATGCGGCGACCCACCATCTGTTGCATAAATAGCGCGCTTCTCCTTATTGTAAATTTGGCCATTAGATTGTTCAATTTGTGTACACTGTTCGTCGGTGAAGGTTTTTCCTTGAACAATATAAAATTGACAGCCGCTGCTTTGCATCTGCGGATTATTGTCCCTAGCGGCTGCCAAGGCTCCTTTCTTGTGGATGTATTTATTTTTAAATTCTGCGTCAATCTTATACCCATTACCACCGTTGCCGAGAGGCGTACCTTTGGCTGCAGTCTTACTATTAGGGTCACCACCTTGAATCATAAATTGAGGGATCACTCTATGGAATAGGAGACCGTCATAAAATCCGGCTTCAACTAATTTTATAAAATTGCTTGAATGTTTTGGTACATCTGCAAACAACTCCAATTTCATATTACCCTCTGTTGTTTCTACTAGAACAAATTGATTTTCAGTAATCATGCCATCTGAGCCCGTAATTTTTTTCTTCGCTGTGCAAGAAAGTAAGAATAGACTGATACAAAGTAAAAAGAAAGTGTTTTTCATACCTAAAATTTACTTCAAATGTAAAGAACAATCAGAGAACACTTACTTTTGAAGCTATGGACTTTGAACAATTCATTAACCTAGCATTAGAAGAAGATATCCGCGACGGGGACCACAGCACCTTGGCATGTATTCCAGAGGATGCGCGCGATAGTGCCGTTTTAAAAATCAAAGAAGATGGCGTGCTCGCAGGTATAGACGTTGCCCAACGTATATTCAAACAAGTTCAGGCAGATTGCACATTTGAGATATTCAAGCAAGATGGAGCGCGGGTAAAAAAAGGAGATGAAGGCTTTATTGTTCACGCTAAAACTAGAACACTCCTTTCAACAGAACGCTTAGTTCTAAATATCATGCAACGAATGAGTGGTATAGCCTCTATGACAGCAAAATATAGCGATAAAATTAGCAGCTATGATACCAAGGTTTTAGACACGCGAAAAACGACGCCCAATTTTAGATGGTTTGAAAAAGAGGCCGTGCGCATAGGTGGAGGCTTTAATCATCGGATGGGACTGTATGATATGGTCATGCTTAAGGACAATCACATTGATTTTTGTGGTGGTATCGAAAAAGCACTAGACAAAACGGCAGAATATTTAAAAGAGAAAGAGTTGAACATCAAAGTGGAAATTGAAACAAGGAATTTAGATGATGTGAAACGTGTTTTGGCGCATGGAAAAGCCGACCGAATTATGCTCGACAATTTCAGTCCAAAGGAAATTAAAGAAGCCTTGAAACTTATCAATGGTCAAATTGAAACAGAAGCTAGCGGAGGGATTGAAATTGACACCATAGAACAATATGCGAAAACGGGTGTTGACTATATTTCAGTTGGCGCTATTATACACCATGCTACAAGTATGGACATTTCACTTAAAGCTAAAAAATAATGGGGCGAAAGAAGAACAGAGGAGGTATGGTCTATTCTACCAATGATTTCTATCTTGATCATGATGAGCAAGAAGAAGAGTCAATTTTACCCCAAGACCAAAATTTAAAGGTGATGCTAGACTCTAAACAAAGAGCAGGCAAGGTTGTTGTTTTAGTTACTGGATTCAGGGGGCCTGATTCCGAAGGCAAAGAACTTTGTAAAACGCTTAAACAATATTGTGGAACGGGCGGGAGTTATAAAGAAGGAGAATTGGTAATACAAGGCAAAATGATTGAGAAAGTAAAAGAGAAACTCCAAAGTCTTTCTTTCAATTTTAAATAAGCCAAAATGAAAAATATTTACATCCTGATTATACTGACTGTTCTGATGAATTCATCATGCAGAGAAAATAAAAAAGTTTGGAATGGAGATCCTGTGGGAAATTATCCGGCAATTTCGGATTTACTTGCCGACTATTTTGACCCATTCGTCAAAGACGCGCTTAGGTTTCGATATGTAAAATTTGAGAACGAATCTCGAGATACTGCTATCATTGATAAAAAGGATATGCCGATAAAAAAGATCCGAAAAATCTTTGAAGGGACCAATATAAAGAAAGACGAATTTGACAAAAAATACAAAATTGACTTTGTCAGTGGAGAGCAAATGGAAGCATTCACCATGTTATACAAAGCCTTGCCCCGTGACCTCTACGTTCGATCAATTAGCATATTAGCCAATAGATCTGATCGAGAAATGCGGAGTCTATACATAGAAACAGACGATCCAGGCTTTGTCTCAAGCAAGAAAGAAAGGATTTTGCTTATTCCTGGAGATATGATTCAAATTCAAACAAGCTCGACAGGTCTATTTACTAGTGAGAAAAAAATAATTGAGACCTATATTCTTATCGACTAAACAATTCTAAATTAAAGTAGATTTGTGACAAGAGAAAACCCTTGACCAAAGAAGAATTTTCAAGCATTGCCAGTAGTATTCCGCATAAAGCCGGAGTCTATAGATATTATAAAGCAGGAAAATTGCTCTATGTCGGTAAGGCCAAAGATTTAAGAAAAAGAGTTTCTTCCTACTTTATTAAAAACAAACAATGGTTCAAAACGGAGAAGTTGGTTTTCGAACTAGACGAAATCAAGTTTACAATAGTAAATTCTGAACATGATGCCCTGCTCTTAGAAAACTCATTAATCAAGGAGCATCAGCCGAAGTACAATATTGAGCTCAAAGATGATAAAAGTTTCCCTTTCATCGTCATAAAAAAAGAAGCTTTCCCTAGAGTCTTCCTCACTCGCCAAAAAATAAAAGACGGCTCCACCTATATTGGTCCCTTTACCTCTGTAAAAAAAGTTCGCGAATTGCTTAATGTCATCCGACGAACACTACCCATTAGAACATGCAATCTTGATCTTTCTCCAAAAGAAATTTCCAAAAAAAAATATAGAGCCTGCCTTCAATATCAAATAGGGAATTGCAAAGCACCCTGCGTTGGATTACAAGATGAAGAAGCATACAATTGGCACATCAAGCAGATTAAAGAAATCCTAAGAGGCAAGACATCTAAAATTCAAAAATCCTATAAAAAAGAGATTAAAGAGCTATCAGAAAATTTAGAATACGAGAAGGCGGCGGCCATCAAAGCCAAATTAGATTTTATAAAAAACTTTCAAAGTCGATCTGTTGTTGCAAACACCAAACTTGATGAAACAGAGGTCTTGGGCTTGGTTTCCAATGAGCACAAGCTCTATGCAAATTATATTTTATTTAGTCAAGGCAATATTGTGAACAGTATTTCTCAATCCTATGTCAAAAAACTAGGGGCGGAGGACAAAGATATTTTACCCAATATTATTCTTCAGTTGCGTGAACAATGTAATAGCCAAGCAAAAACAATTATCGTCCCCTATGAAATTGACCTTCCACTTGATGTAATCCAAAAAATTCCAAAGAGTGGTGAAGCTCAAAAGGTCTTAGACCTTTCCGTGCAAAATGCAAAATTTTATATGGATGAAGAAAAAAGACAATCGATTAATCACATTAAGCAAAAAAAAGCGAGTGATATGGAACACTTGCTCGAGCAACTTCAAGTAGACTTAAGACTACCATTCTACCCGAAGCATATTGAATGTTTCGACAACTCAAACTTCCAAGGCAGCTATCCAGTCGCGGCCATGGTTTGCTTTAAAGATGGAGTTCCATCAAAAAAAGATTATCGCAAATTCAACATTAAAACTGTTGTGGGCATTGATGATTTTGCCTCGATGCGAGAAGTCGTATTCCGTAGATACAGCCGTTTAAAACATGAAAAAAAGGACCTCCCTCAATTGGTTATTATTGACGGTGGTAAAGGGCAATTGAGTGCGTCTATTGACGCGCTTCAAGATTTAGAGCTTCTTGGAAAAATAACTGTAGTTGGTCTTGCTAAAAATGTTGAGGAAATTTTTTATCCAGGAGATTCAGACGGCCTGCGACTACCTTATGAATCTGAGTCATTAAAATTTGTGCGCCGCGTACGCGATGAGGTCCATCGATTTGGAATAACTTTTCATCGCAAGAAACGATCTAAGGGAATCATTAAAAATGAACTTGAAGACATTAAAGGTATTGGCAAAAAGACTGCTACTGATTTGTTGCGTAAATATAAATCAGTCAAGAAAATTAAGCAATTGGCGGAAAATGAACTGGCTGAATTTGTAGGTCCTTCCAAAGCTAAGATTATTAGAGAGCACTTTAAACATGAAAAATAAAAAGAAGCAAAATCTTTTATTATTTATGCTTCTTTCAAATTAGACGGCCATTGAAGCGCTTATAAAGCTTAGGCTACTTTTCAAAAGTGAATTCCAATCGCTGTTCTTCTTGAAGAAAACCCCAACGACGCATGCACTTATTTACCATCGTCATTTGGGTTTGATTTTTGGCATCAGCTTCACTCCAAGTCAACATATTGCATTGAAATGGAATTTTAACCACTGCGCTTGAGTCAGAAAGCATCTTTTGCATAAGAACCCGTTGACAACTGTTGGTTTCCATAGGAGCTTTTCTGTCTGAAAGAAAAAAAGTGGCAACTATTGCGAAGTACAAAATTGAATAGAACTTCCATGCTTTTGTTTCAAGTTTCGTGTAGAGCGTATAAGTCATATAAAAGAGCAAAAAGAGCAGACCTAAGGTGACTGGTAAGAAGGTATCATATCGAACAATAAGTGGGCGGTAAGAGCGATAGCCTCCAAGTGGCAAGAGAAACAGATAAACTAGGATGAAAGAAAAAACGAAGACTCCAATGATGTACATTTTTTTCAATGGAATGAGCTCATACTTTCTAATCAGGAAGGCGCTCAATCCAATGGCCAAAATAATAATAGGCCATGCCAATGATAGCGTCAGAACTCGACCAATCCCCTTGAACAAGAGTATATAACGCTCCATAAGCGGCACAGAAAAATCGGCCTCAGCATTGTATTTGGTAACGAAATAAGCATATAAACTCAATAGAAGAAAAAGACCCAATTGAAGAATCAATGCGGCATTCAGCTTCAATCTGAATATCGGAAGCTGAAAAATTTTTCCAAAAAGATAAAGTAGAACGACAATGAAAAGGATAGGCTGAATTAATGCACCACTAAAGCTCAGAAATATCGCAAGGAAAGGTAGAACTAGATGCCATAATTTGGGTATACTGTACTCCCCTTCTGCTTGATGCCATTTATAGAAGGGTAGAAAATAAATAGCTAAGACCAATATTGGTAAGGCATAAAAAAAGGTGTACGAAATCGACAAATCAAAAATGCCCATGCATGCTTGGAAGTGACCAAATTGTATAAAAACTGAAGAAAATAATGCAAGAGGAAAAAATGTTTTTAAAGAAAATGCATCTCTACCTTTTGCGTATAAATAGGCTAGAATGACAAAAAGAATTTGCAAAACAAATACAAAGGAGCTTGAATTAAAAAAAAATCTATGAATAGGATTTTGAATGTAGTTCCTCAGAATAGCATGAAAATCATCGAACCACCATTTACAACTGAAATGACAAAAGTACCTGCCTGCTCCACCATACTTGACATTATCTTTTATGGCACGAAAGCCGAAGGGGTCATTAAGAACATCTTCATACCAAAGTATTGGTCCAGATATCCGTCCCAAATCTCCATCTAATGGAACACTAGAAAAAATAAAACTCGAGTACAATAAATCGAATGCTAAAAGAGCTGCTGCTAAGACCCAAAACCATGCTCGATATTTTTCAACAAACTTCAATTCAGCATTGAAATTAGTCTAAAGGCTATTGAAGACAGCAATACTAAAAGAGAAATTAATTACTATAACGAATACTCAGAATGAGGTTCCTCCCTGGAGCAGAAATTCCAGAAGCAAAATATCTATAGTTTCTATCTAGAATATTATCTAAGCCTAATTGAAAGGTAAAGTTCTCATTGTATTCATAAGATGTTCTGGCATTCAAAGTATACCATGCAGGTGTTCCAGTTGGTAAGGCAAAATTCAAGTTATCTTCCCCGCCCGGATTGTAGTCTGCCAAACCTTTTTCGCCATTGAACAAGCTAAAAAATTCAGCGCCCCATTTCTTTTCCTGCCAGCGTAGTCCTAGTCTTCCAAAGATTGGAGGAACATGATCTAGAGGAACTAGAGTGCCGTTATCCTCTTTGTAGCGACCGTAGGTATAGGATATATGGGCTTGAGCTGTCAACTGTTTATTGAATCTAAGTTTGGCCTCAAAACCTCCACCGTATAAAAAAGCTTTGGCTTTGTTTTGATTCGAAAATACTCTTGTCAAAACGCCTTGGTACAGAATAGAGTCTTCACCATTAAATTCTGTTGGAGCGGTTACAATAACATTGTCAAACCATGTATAGAAACCATAGAGGTTTAAGTATAAATTCTTTGTTCTATAGTCTATGCCCAAATCAACAGCCTTTGTATATTCTGGATTTAAATTCTGATTCGGAACAACTAAACGCTCTCCCGTAATACTTTCAAAAATCTTTCCCATATCATCGATATTCGGTGAGCGAAATCCACTGGAGGCACTGAAATTGACTCTAATGTCTTCATTGGCAAAATAGACCAAACCAATATTACCCGTTAAGGCGGTATTATTCTGCTGTAAATTATTGAACGGCAGACTGAACAAGGCTGTATCGATTATTGTACTTCTTAGACTTGTGGCATTCAGTCGAATACCATCGTTTAAAACAAAACGCCCTTTCCCAAATTTGAGAACATGCTGAAGAAATACACCGTACAAATTCATAATGTTTTTGCCATCAGGATATCTCGTTTCAAGTTTTTGGGTGCTAACTCCGTCCAAAATATTCAATGCCTCAGCGGTAGAATTCAATAAATTAATTTGGGCATCAGCGCCTAGGCTTAATTCATGTTGACCCATTTTTTTTCTCGCCGCAATATTGCCCCCGAGTACATGCAAACTCTCTTCTCTCTGATTGAGCCAATCGTCTTTATAACGTCGCGTATTTCTACTTTCTCGGATGGCCTGATGGCTTACATTGAATAAAAAGTCATCATAATATTTTTTCTTCCCAATGAAAGAATATTCGTAGGCAATAAGGGTTCTGAATTGCGGGCCATAGTACCATTCAGCGTTTCGCGGTTCTCCAAGATCAGTCGTTTGTGATAATCTATCGTAGCGCGGAATGTCTGAGCTATTGGAAAATTGCAAATTGACTGAATGCTTATTATTCAAATTGGGGAGATAAGTAATCTTTTGAAGTAAATTGATTTGATTAAAGCCAGAATAATTCTGATCATAGGGGTTTTCAGTTGGGAAAACTGAATCTATTCCATTGACTCTTTCAACGGTAAAATCTCGACCCCAATAATCTAATTGGTTATTCGGATCATTCTTTCCTTGGCGTAAATCGCCGTAAGAGGAATAACTAAGATTAGTAAAAGAGCCCCATTTCTTACTCCCAAATCCTAATCCAACAGATGCGGTTTTGCCTGTGTTCGCAGATGAATATCTTAGAAGGCCATCTGCGGCAGTGAGCTCCATAAAATCTGTGAGTCCTAACTTAGGTTCTTTAGTTTTCATTTGAACAACTCCGCCGAGCGCATCACTTCCATAAATTGTAGAAGCCGGGCCGTTTAAAATCTCGACCCCTCTCAGCATATTATTATCTACAGTAATTACATTTTGTAAATGCCCTGAACGATAAATGGCATTATTCAATCGAATTCCATCAACCATGAGAAGAACTCTGCTAGCTTCAAAGCCTCGAATCACCGGACTTCCTCCGCCTTGTTGACTTTTTTGAACGAAAGCTTTTCCTGAGCTAGAAAGCACATCAGCCATGGTTTGCACATTGAGTTGTTTCAATTCTTTCGAGGAAATCACATCAATTTTCTGCGCTACATTTTTCTTGTACTCTGAAAATTTACTTCCTGATATAACGAGCTCATTCAGTTTGTAGCCTTTAATTGAATCCTTTTTATCAGGGGTCACTTGTGCCATCATCATCAAGGGACTGATGATGAAAAAAAATAATATCCCTAGGCGAATTGCTAACATTTCTATAAATCCGATCGTCTCTTATATCAAATGCAGGAAATACTGCGTTTTCAAAGATAAGGAGCAGGCTTTGGGCGCTGCTTCGCAAAAAAACAAAAAGGTGTTAAAACAAATGAATTACAACGATAGCAGGCCACATATGAAACCGATGTTCGCAAACAGTCTAATCCTACTGTCAATCTTCTATGCATTGATTATCTGCCTGTATTTGTTTAGCTAAATCTGAGTTTTTCAAAGAGTACCAAGGCCATCTAGTTTACTCAAGTGGTCTCAACTTGAAATTTGAGGCTGTCGACTTCTTATTCCTTCGTTTAAATTAGCTGAGCAAGACTTTACCCGTCATTTCATTTGGAATGGGAAGATCCATCAAGGACAAAATTGTCGGTGCTAAGTCGCCCAAAATACCATCATTCAAGTCCCCTTTAAAACTATTCGACAGTAAGAATAAGGGTACCGGATTCAAAGTATGTGCTGTGTTTGGACTGCCATCTTCATTAATCATATAATCACTATTGCCGTGATCAGCGGTTATCAATAAAGTATAATCATTCTCTAAGGCAATCTTTGCCACTTCCTCTACGCACTTGTCTACTGTTTCTGCTGCCTTAATTACAGCATCCCAAACTCCAGTATGTCCTACCATATCCGTATTAGCAAAATTCATAACGATAAAATTGGCTTCCTTCTTTTTTATCTCTGGGATAACTGCACTTGTCATTTCATTCGCACTCATTTCAGGCTTTAAGTCATAAGTGAGTACGTCTTGTGGTGAAGGGATCATAATTCTCTGCTCACCGATGAATTTTTTTTCTCTTCCTCCTGAAAAGAAAAATGTGACATGCGGATACTTCTCTGTTTCAGCGATTCTGATTTGCGTTTTCCCCTCTTGTTCAAGAACTTCTCCAAGCGTATTCTTTAAATCCTCTTTTTGATAAATAACATGAACATTTTTAAACGACTTATCATACTCTGTCATGGTGGTATAGTGAAGGTTCAATTTTTTCATTCCGTATTCAGGAAAGTCCTTTTGTGTGAGCACTTCAGAGATTTCCCGGCAACGATCTGTTCTAAAATTGAAACAAAGCACAGCATCACCTTCTTGGATGGGCGCGATGGGCTCATCATTTTTGCATAAAACGATGGGCTCCATGAATTCATCTGTTACGCCCTCTTCATATGCATTCTTAATTGATTGGATTGCGTCACTAGAATTTTCGCCTATTCCATAAACTAAACAATCGTATGCCTTTTTCACGCGTTCCCATCTTTTGTCTCTATCCATCGCAAAAAATCTGCCACAAATGCTTGCGAGTTTTACGGGACCTGTGCTCAAACTTTTTTGTAAATCTGTTATAAATCCGAGAGCACTTTTTGGATCGCAATCTCTACCATCGGTAAATGCATGAATAAAAACATCATTTAGACCTTCATCAACACAAAATTGAGAAATGGCTTTGAGGTGCGAAATATGAGAGTGTACTCCGCCATCGCTCAAGAGGCCCATCAAATGCAATTTTTTATTATTCTCTTTAGCATGCTTCACTGCCGCCTTCAGTGCACTCTCTTCAAAGAAAGATCCATCAACTATTGCACTATTAATTCGTTCGAGTTCCTGCCATACTATTCTTCCTGCACCAATATTTAAGTGCCCAACTTCTGAATTGCCCATTTGGCCTTCTGGAAGACCCACATTTTTACCACAAGTGATAAGTTGAGATTTGGGACAAGACTCATGCAAGAAATCTATATATGGAGTCTGCGCAATTTTAATGGCATCAGCGCTTTGAACTTTACCTAAACCCCACCCATCCAACACGATGAGTATCACGTTTTTAGTCATTTATTCACAAAGTTAATTATACTTTGGGCTAACTTTGTGCTCTAATAACGTAAATAACTACACTACTTCTACTAAAATCAATTGCATTGATAAGGTCAGTTTTATATATTGCCATTTTGCTTATATGTTCATTCAATTCAAGTGCTCAGTCCAACTTGACTATTGCGCATACTGGAATTAGTAAAGGAGATGCTGAGCAAATTGCCAGTGTTTGTGCTAAGTCGGTTGAACTAACTTTCTCTCACAAAGCAAAAACATATAGCAAGGATGAGGCAGAAATTATTCTGAAAAAGTTTTTTACAAAAAACGATCCCAAATCTTATCGATTCTCTCCAATGCAAAAATCTCGTTCAAACAATACGATTTATGCAATGGGAAGGATGACAACCAATTCCGCAAATTTTAGAGTTTATCTATTTTTCATCCCTAAAGGGAAGGAATACATTTTGAAGGAATTGCGAATTGAGACACCTTCATCTGATTTTGCATTTAATCCCAATTAAACCTTAGCTTTTTATCCACAGAAGAGATGAGCTGCTTTGGCCTAAAACGTATATGTCAAAATCATATATTCAATTTCCCAATACTTAAGAGTCTGTGCGCTTTTTGACCAACCTAACTCCCACCCCTCCAAGGTGATGCATATCGCATTTTTAGTCATTTATTCACAAAGATGAGTATACTTTGGCCTAACTTTGGTATCTAACTACATAAATAACTACACTACTTTTATTAAGACCAAATGCTTTGAAGAAGGCTATTCTACATATCGTTATTTTGTTTGTATTTATTATGAATTCCAGTGCAAGTGCTCAGTCTAATTTGCTCATTGCGCACAAAGGAATTGGTAATGGAAATGCAAAACAAATTGTGAGTGTTTGTGCTAAGTCAGTTGAATTAACTTTTTCTGATAAAGCAAAAACATATAGCAAGGATCATGCAGAAATTATTTTGAAAAAATTCTTCACCAAAAATGATCCTAAATCTTACCGATTTACTCCAATGCAAAAATCTCGTTCAAACAATACGATTTATGCAATGGGAATAATGCGAACTACTTCTGCGAAATTCCGGGTTTATCTTTTCTTCATACCAAAGGGGAAGTCTTACGAACTGAAACAACTTCGACTCGAGAAGTTAGATTAACATCACTTTTAAAATTTAATGTAATCATACTGCTGCTCCACAGCCTGTATATCTTGTGCTAGTTTATCAAGATGCAATTTGTGTGCTGCTGAATTTGGGTTTCGCCCTCTATGTTGGCGCCTCTTTTGAATATCATCTATGGAGTTCATCAAGCGCTCATCTTCGCTAGATAAACATGCCGCTCTAAATTTCTGCCATACAAAGTTGATTGCCAATTGATTAGGATGCACCAAATCCTCTTTGTAAAACCGGTAGTCTCTTAATACATCCATGACGAGCTCATATGCTGGGAAATAGAACACATCCTTTTCAGAAAAGCATAGTGCCTCTATAGCTTCCATTAATCTCGCTTTACTTCGATTATTCTTTATAAGACCATATCGTATATGTCGAACTGGACTCAGGGTGAGTATAAATCTTATGTTGGGATTGAGTGCGCGAAGCAATTTCATTGCCTCAGAAAGAACAGTAGTCATTTCCAAAGCGGAAAATTTTACTTCCTCAAAATGCTTAAGCGGAATCTTATGGTTATTTGCTACAAGCAAATCTTTCTCTAGATGTCTCCATGCTATAGCGGAACCTAAGCTTAAGATACAAAGGTCAAGTTCCTTAAAGTAATTATGAGCGGATAGAAGTTCTGAATTAATATTTTCTAGTACGCTATGTTGATTTGCCCCTGAAAAAGAGGAATGATGATCAAAAGAATGAAAGAGGCCATCATGCTGAATAAGCTCTTCCTTCGTATACAATTCTTTGCGGCAAATTCTTTTTAGTGAACGAGCAATGCTTATTGGATTGTACATGATTCCATGCGCATTGAATCGGGCATTGAATTTAAAATAATCCAATTTTTCAAAAATGTTTTCAGCAAAACATGAGCCAACCAAATAAATTTTATCTGAATGTTCAATTGGATTAGAGTACTCGTCTATTTTGAAAGGAAGAATAAATTCCATACTAACTGATTAAGGCTTCACCATCAAATCGGATAAGAACATCATGCTTGTCTATTGAACAACAATACTCCATATCTGCTTGCAGGCCGAGCTTGGAAAGTCTATTGAAATGTGCGCTATCTTGAATGTACTCGTATAATTTACCCTCAGCGTTCTTGTACAAATCATATGCTGCTCTGACACTGTCGCAATCCATTTCAAATTCATCCTTGAGTTCTTTGTAAACTGCTCCAGCAAATAGTGAATCCTCTAGATTAAATCTATTCTTCCATGAAGCGCAAGCTAAAAGGACATCTTGTTTTTGCTCCCTGAGGTATTGGACTGTAGCACTCAAATTCAAAAAGGAAGCTGAAACAATTTCTTTTGAATCCCTACACATATGTAATAATCGCGTTCCATTCGTTGTCGTGAGCACCAAGGTCTTATTCTCAATGATTTCAGGACTAAATACAGATGGAGAATTTCCCATGGCTAAGCCTTCGGCAATGACTCCGTTTCTTTCGCCAGCGGTTATACTATTTTCAATTTCTGAACCAAGTTGAATACACTTCTGAACATCATCAACTGGAATAATCTTTTGCGCTCCGTTACTCATGGCAGCTGCAATGGTAGAGGTCGCTCTAAAAACATCTATGACAACAACTATACTGTTTTTGAAATCATATAGATCTAAAAGTGCAGGAGAAAAACAACATTCTATTTTTGGCTTCACGATTCAAATATATTTTAAAGGATAATAAAAGCAATTAGCTGCGCAACTAGGCCGCAAATAGCCCCTATAAGCAATTCTGCATGAGTATGTGCTTTTAGCCCCTTGCGGCTAAGATAAACGACTATTGAGAGTATGGCAGCCAATAATAGAAGAAGAAGGTCTTGCCACGCGGTACTTAGGTTTAATAGCAGCGCAAAAATGAACACACTAAACGCACCGCTCATATGGATACTCGCCTTCTTGAAAATAGTTGCCATAAATGTAGATACGCTCGTTAAGAATACCGCGAGAAGAAATATTTGCATCCAACGGGGTGCATCGAGCGATTGATGATATACCCAAAAAACCCAAAAGCTAAATAACATGGTAGAAATGAGTGGAATGTATCGTTCTTTTTGTGTTTTCATTTCCATACTTTGAATGAACCCCAACTTCCATAAAAGGAAGCTGATCAGAATAGGAAACAAAATGGTAGAATATGCGACGATAAAAAAATATTGAAGCTCCTTTCCTAAAGGAATCGCTACTGCAGGGTTTGAACTTACAAAAATCAAATAGGCAATAACAGCCGCTGGAAACCAGACTGGATGAAGAATGATACTTAAAATCTTGCCAAGTACTTTCATAAAAGCCTCGCAAATGTAAGTATAGAAAAAGGATAGCGTCTAGCGAATAACGAGCATTATATTCTGGGCGTAGGCCGGCAGATCTTTTTTCCCGTAAACGATAACGTTTTCAATTCGAATAGTATCGCCTTTATACGCACGCTTTCTGAAAATTCCTTTCCAAATATCATTGAAGCTGCCAGACTTGAAGACCCCTTGCGAATAGTCAGTCACTCGGATCGGTAGCCCTTCTTCATCTTGATACAGACCTGTTTCGGCGTAACTTACTTCAAAACTCTTGACCTTGTATCTATTGCCTGAAGAATCCCAAGCACAAAGCGGGTAGTCCACTAAGGCCACGAATTTCTCTTGAGATATGTAGCCTCGTCCATCTTTACTACATCCTAAATATGTTTGATATTTATTTCTATCAATTTTTTTCTCGTCCTCACCATCTGGCATAAATGAAAATAATCCGCAACAAAGCAGAACGAGTAGTCCGAGTAAGAAATTAGTCTTCATGTGGACTAACTAAATTAAGCAATTTCTTCATTGAATTCCTGAATTAACTAAAGATTACGAATACTCTCTTCCAAGACTTTAATTTTAGCCTCAGCATCAGCTTTCTTTTGACGTTCATTATCTACTATTTCTGGCTTTGCATTTTGTACAAATCGCTCATTAGCAAGCTTTTTATCGACTGACTTCAGAAATCCTAGATTATACTTCAAATCCTTCTCGAGTGCCTCACGAACATTAGAATTATCAATCTCCTTATCTGAACTTAAATAGGCTTGAACATCGCCGACTACAAAGGATATACTTCCATCAATTTGCGCATCACAAAATGAGACCTCAGAAACATTCAACTGCTTTTTAAGTAAATAAACTAAAGGTTGAATTGATGCCTTCTTTTCATTTAAAAAATGTAATTGTATGACATCCTTGCTCTTCAAAGAATTCTTAATCCTCAAATCTCTGACTTGAGTGATGATTGACTGCAGTAAATTTCCTGATGCAATAATTTGGGCAATAGGCTCCGCAGCTTTGTGCACTTCAGCATTAACTATATCATGATCCTTCTCACTAATCAAGTGGTACACCTCTTCCGTAAGAAAGGGCATGAAAGAATGTAATAACTTCATAAGCTCTTCTAAAAAATATTGAGCTTTCTTCAATGAAATAGAATTCATGGCCTGATCTTGTTTAGGTTTGATAAATTCTAAATACCAAGAACAGTAATCATTCCATATCAATGAATAAATTTTCTTCAGGGCTTCACTCAATTTAAAGTTCTTTAAATCTTGTTCAACATCTGCACTTACTTCATTTAATCTTTGTTCAAACCAATCGTTCGCAAAAAGCTCTTCTGCATCCTCCCGAACTTCTTGTTCTTTCTCGCCGAATATTCTCAATAGCTTAAGCGAGTTCCAAATCTTATTGTTGAAGTTCTTGCCTTGTTCGATGCCTGCTTCATCGAATAATAAATCGTTGCCTGCAGGACTTGCTATCAGCACACCAAATCGAACAGCATCGGCGCCAAACTTATCAATCATGGCAAGCAAGTCTGGAGAATTCCCAAGTGACTTACTCATTTTTCGGCCTTTCTTATCTCTGACTATGCCTGTAAAATATACTTTCTTGAAGGGTATCTGCTTACGATATTCTTGTCCGGCCATAATCATTCGCGCGACCCAGAAGAAGATTATCTCTGGAGCTGTGACCAAAGTTGCCGTAGGATAATAATAATCCAGCTCGGCATTATTCTCCTTTTTTTCATTCCAACCAAATACTTCTAGGGGCCATAACCATGAAGAGAACCATGTATCTAATACGTCGTCATCTTGCTTGATATTTTTTGCTGATTGCCCAGCTGCTTCAAATTTTTCGCGGGCTTCTTCCTCCGTCTTAGCCACTTGAATTTCATTAGATTCATTGTACCATGCTGGGATTCGTTGCCCCCACCATAGCTGGCGGCTTATGCACCAATCACGTATATTGGACATCCAATGACGGTATGTATTCTTGAACTTTGCTGGTACAAATTCAATTTCATCGCTTTCTACAACAGCTAAAGCAGGACCGGCCAATTTTTCCATATCACACCACCATTGCATACTGAGGCGTGGCTCTATAACTGCATTTGTTCGCTCACTGAAACCTACTTGATTAGTATAATCTTCAACTTTTTCAATGAAACCTTTTTCTTCTAAATCTTCTACGATTTTCTTTCTGACATCAAAACGATCTTGACCAATATAAAGCTGCGCAGCCTCACTCATGCTTCCATCTTCATTGAGCGTATCAATTACTTCTAAATTATGTTTTTGTCCAATATTGAAATCATTGATGTCATGAGCAGGTGTAACCTTTAGACAACCTGTCCCAAATTCGATGTCGATATAATCATCGGTAATGATTGGTATTTCTCGATTGATTAGTGGAACCAAACAAGACTTTCCTACAAGATGCTTATAGCGTTCGTCCTCAGGATGCACACATATAGCCGTATCACCGAGTATGGTCTCAGGCCGAACAGTTGCGATGGTCATAAATTCATCTTTACTGTCCTTAATGGGATATTTAATGTAAACTAGTTTGCTCTGAACCTCCTTATGATTCACTTCCTCATCACTCAAAGCAGTTTTAGCCTCTGGGTCCCAGTTAATCATTTTTACTCCGCGATAGACCTTACCCTTATTATACAGATCAATGAATACATCGATGACGGCATTATAGTAATGCTCATCCATGGTAAAGTTTACCCTACTCCAATCTAAAGCACAGCCTAGTTTTTTTAATTGTTGCAGAATGATACCACCATACTTATCCTTCCATTCCATGGCATGCGTCAAGAATTCCTCTCTGCTCAACTTATTCTTGTCTATGCCCTTTTCCTTAAGCATGGCAACCACTTTGGCCTCGGTTGCTATAGATGCATGATCAGTACCAGGAACCCAGCAAGTATTAAAGCCTTTGAGTCTAGCCCAACGCAGAAGCACATCCTGTACTGAGTTATTAAGCGCATGCCCCATATGCAAGACTCCAGTAACATTAGGCGGTGGCATAACTATTGTATAAGCCTCCTTATCATTGGGAACTGAATGAAAATATTTTTTCTCGTCCCAATGAGAATACCATTTGTCTTCAACATCCTGCGGATTATAATTCTTTGATAGTTCGCTCATTGCGGTGCAAAGGTAAAAAGCAATTCAATATAGATTTTGGAATTTGTTTAACAAGAATAGATGGTGACTTTTTCGTTAAAGCCATCATTAATAGTAAAGCATACTATGAAACAAATTGCGATATTACTTTTAGTTGGCATTATCTTCTCTTCATGTGGCGAATCAGATATGCAATCCGCCAAAAGCCCTATGCCTCACAGTCAAACCGAAGCCAGTGGTGATATTCTATTGGGGGATACAGATTCCCGTTCCATGGAATCAGCAGAAGAAAGTGCTCCAAATAATAATCAAGAGAGAGAGCTCGCTTCAGCCTTAAGCACAAAAAGTTCAGACCCAAATAATGACAAGAGAAAGGTTATTGCGGAAGCATCAATAAAAATTCAAACTGAAACGCTGGAGAAAGAAATAATTTCTCTAAAAACAGAAGTGAACCGTCGAAGGGGGCATGTACACAAATACAACATCAGCAAAGAGGTTGTACGACAAGAAGAAGTCAAACAAAACCAGGACAGCGTTTTAGTTATTAAAGAAATTGCACCTATTGCGAATATGTCCGTTCGAATTCCACTTCAACAAGCAGATTCATTCATCTTTCATATGTTGACTTACGGCCATAAAATTTCTCAATTCAATTTGAATGAAGACGACATCACTGAAACCGTTTATGAAACCCAAGCGATTGGAAATGTTTACGATAAAAGTGTCAGGACTTCTGACGCCAAGAAAGGAGTGAAAAATGTAAGTTTTGACAACGATAATAGCATAGCATCAATCCGCAAAAAGGCCGAGAGCGCTCGTCTAAATCATAAGACTAATTATTTATGGTTCGAAGTTGAGCTTGAGGGAGGCAGAGAATTTAGTAAGCAAATGATTGCTGGAGATGAAATATTCCGTTCTCCATTCAGCACTCGAATTCTTGATGGATTCAAAAATGGATGGTATATGTTGTCTGAGATAATCGTGGTCTTATTTAATCTTTGGCCTTTACTACTGTTCGGACTTCTAGGCATATTCCTTTATAGAAGATACCGACCAAGAATAGCTAGTTAGTATCTTAGTGCTTAATGTATAATTATACAGTCTTAGGAAATGGCAGTTGGAGTTCAGCATTGGTTAAACTGCTGACTGAAAATAAACATCATGTAAACTGGTGGATGCGCAGTACAAATTCGATTGAACATTTAAAATCGAATAGGCACAATCCGAACTATCTGTCGTCTGTTGAATTTGACATGAACCAAATTGATTTGTTCGGTGATATTTCAAAAGCTGTGGGAGCTGGTGATGTTATTCTGATTGGTATTCCATCTGCTTTCATCGAGTCTGTATTGGGCCAATTAGACAAAGAGAGTTTGAAAGATAAAATTATTTTGTCTGCAACAAAAGGGCTTATTCCTGAGCGCCACGTGCTAGTAAATCAATACTTAGAAAATGAATTTCAAGTTCAGCCAAAAAATTATTGTTGCATTACAGGGCCATGTCACGCTGAAGAAGTTGCCGCTGAAAAACTTTCATATTTAACCTTTGCTGGCGAAAATCAAGAAATTACTCAAAATATTGCACATGCTTTTCAAGGGGAATTTTTAAATACTGTCGTCAGCAAGGATGTGAATGGGGTCCAATTTGCCTCAATAATGAAAAATATCTATGCCCTTGGAGCTGGAATAGCGCATGGTTTGGATTATGGTGATAATTTTTTGAGTGTTTATATCACGAACTGCTTCAAGGAGCTTCAAGACTTCATGAACGAGATCGCCACTGAACAGCAACACCATTATAATACGAGTGCCTATCTAGGCGACCTCTTGGTTACCTGTTATTCTCTTTATAGCAGAAATCGAACATTCGGCAAATACATTGGCAAGGGCTATAGTGTCGCTGCGGCTAAACTTGAACTCAATATGGTCGCTGAGGGCTACTATGCTTCTAAAGGAATTTTTGGCATTTGTAAAGAACTCAATATTGATTTACCCATTGCTCAAACTTTATACAAAATATTATGGGAGAAAAAAGTCGCTTCTCGAGCATTTAAGGAACTAGAAAAATCGCTTTTCTAGCTAAAGGCCACTCAGGATTTTTTGGGCAACGACATTTCCAATATTCCCCCAAAAGTGAATTTTATAAAATGCAGCATTATCATCTTCAAATTTTTTGAGTAAAAGCTCCTTACAAATCTCGACCATGGCTTCCGAATCATTGTCCTCTACAATATGAAGTCTTCCATTGCAAATGCCTGGATCAACACCATATGAACCTGAGCTATATGATATTACAGCCTTTCCGAAACCTAAGGCTTCTACCAGTTTAGTTTTCACTCCCCCTCCTTCTATAACAGGATTGATTAGTATTTCGCAAGCTTTAAAATATACATCTATGTCATCAACAAAACCAGTATAAATTATATTAGATGACTCTTCTATTCTTCTGACAAGCTCATCGGATAAACCTTTGCCACAAATGACGAATTGAACATTTTGAAAATGTTCTTGCAACATTGGATTAATTTTTTCAATAATCTCAATTACAGCATTTTCATTTGGCAAATAATTTAAGGTGCCATTGAAGAGAACAATTTTGTCATCTTTATTTATGGAATGTTTGTCCTTTACAAATTTTTCATTGAGTGCTATCTCCTTAGCATCAATCAACTCTTTTTGAGGAACTCCATAGGGTACGAACATGGCCTTTTCCTGAGCCACCTTCATTTCATTTATAGCATAGTGAGTATCTTCTTCAGAAATAAACAAATTTAGATCCGCCTTACGGTGCACCCATCTCTCTAGTATTCGAATTACAGACCAATACCACTTCCCGAATGACTTGAAGCGCTGGTATTCAATATTTTGAGAGCGCACAATGAGTTTGAAATCAAAAAACATCTTGAGAATCACTGCTTGCCATGCTAAGAATGGATGAAATATAAATAAAACGTCAGCATCATTTTCCTTGAGCTTCTTGCGCAATTCAAAAATAAAAAATGGATTAATATAACGCCATTTTGAATTTGGGAGTTCAGGCAATAATTTAAAATTTAATTCTTCTATTTGCTCGTTCCTAAGGCAAAGACAAGCTATGCCAATTTGGTTATTTATACCAGATAATAAATGGTAAATATCTCTTTGTCCTCCATTAAATGCAGGAAGAAAATTATATGGTACAAGAGCTAAAATGGAGTGTTGCTTTTCCTTCATTTTAATGACTTAATATAATAGTGATAGATCTCAGATAAGGTCTGGTCGAAAGAATACTGTGCTTGCCATCCTAAGGAAAGAAGCTTTTTATTATCTCCAATAATTATTGGATTGTCCACTGGTCTCATTCTTGATAAATCTTCTTGAATATTTAGGTCTAAAGATGCTAAATTTTCAAGTTTCTGAATGACAGAATGGAGCGAAACACCTTGTCCTGAACAGACATTATACAGCTCGCCAGACATTCCAGATTGCATGAGAGCGATGTAGGCTTGCACAACATCTCTGACGTCCAAAAAATCTCTTATAACCTCAAGATTGCCCACTTTAAATTCATTTTTAGACAATCCTAGCTTGATTGACGCGACTTGTTTGGCGAAACTTGGGATAACAAAACGTTCTGTCTGACCGAGTCCAAAATGGTTAAAAGATCTCGCACTCACTATTCTTAAGGACTCCTTATTGTCAAGAAGTTTGACAAACTGCTCTTGAGCTACTCTTGAAATAGCATAGGGATTTAGAGGCATTGGTTCCCTCTCTTCAGAAACTTTTTCTTCACCCTCTTGTAGTTTGCCATATACTTCTGCAGAACCCACAGAAACAAGCGTCACTAATTTCTCCGTTTTTGAAAGAATATTACAAAGATTGACTAATGAAAGCATGTTATTTCTAATGCAACTCATAGGATTTTCCCAGCTTTTGGCGACGCTACTTTCGGCAGCCAAATGAAATACTACATCGGGGTTAATTTCTTGAATGATGGAATTGAACTGATTTACAGAAGTCATGTCGACCGAAAAATAATTTTCTCCAGCATTTTTGAGTTTAGACCTTCCGATTCCATAAATTTCAACGCCTTCAATAGACTGCTGAAGTCCATGTTTAAGATAGGGTCCCACAAAGCCCGATATTCCAGTTATTAGTATTTTCATAGAGAAGAACAATCAACTCAGCAGGTAAATATACTTTAAACATTAGTCGTACTTTTGAATCTTTCTCAAACTTGATATGAAAGTAGCATTAATTACAGGCGTGACAGGACAAGACGGAAGCTATCTAGCAGCTTTTCTTTTAGAAAAAGGATATGAGGTTCACGGAATTCGTCGAAGAAGTTCTTTGCTAAACACTCAAAGAATTGACCATTTATATTTTAATTCTGAGTACAAGGATCGTTTTAAACTCCATTATGGTGATATGTCAGATAGCTTAAATTTGACTCGAATAATTCAGGAAACGAATCCAGACGAGATATACAACTTAGCGGCGCAAAGCCATGTAAAAGTTAGTTTTGAAAGCCCTGAATACACTGCCAATTCAGATGCACTTGGAACTTTAAGAATACTCGAATCAGTTCGTATACTTGGCCTAGATCAAAAGACGAAAATATACCAAGCTTCAACTTCTGAACTTTACGGTAAGGTTCAAGAAGTCCCTCAAGTGGAAACAACACCATTCTATCCAAGATCTCCTTATGGTGTAGCCAAATTATACGCATATTGGATAACCGTAAATTATAGAGAAGCCTATGACATCTTTGCTGTGAATGGAATTTTATTTAACCATGAGAGCCCTGTTCGTGGTGAAGGATTTGTAACAAGAAAAATTGCGATACAGACATGCAAGATTGCCCACAAAGAAGATGTTGTCTTGACTCTTGGGAATTTGGATGCAAAGCGTGATTGGGGACATGCCAAGGAATATGTCGAGGCAATGTGGCTCATGTTGCAGCATGACATAGCTGAAGATTTTGTAATTGCTACAGGGAAAACAACTAGTGTTCGTGACTTCGTCATCTTGGCTTTTGGCGAATTGGGTATAGAATTGGAATTTGAGGGTGAAGGCATAAATGAGATTGCACGTGTCAAAAATTGTTCGAATGAAAAATATCAACTCGAGACGGGGAGGCTAGTTGTGAAGGTGGACCCTGACTATTTCCGTCCTACTGAAGTTGACGAATTGATAGGAGACCCCAAAAAGGCAAAAGAAAAGCTAGGTTGGGAAGCAAAAATATCACTGCCTGAATTGGTACAAGATATGATGAGGGGAGAAGTTGATTCTTACAGCAAGAGGAATGGCCTTTAGTAAAGAAAAGTCGCCCGTTTAGCTGAAAAATAAGGCCGTAAACAAAGCAATTTGTATATGAAGGGGAAATGGCTTTAACATTTGTTCTTAAAACTCTATTTTTATGAAAACCTTATGGATAAAAAAAACATTATAAAAGCATTAATAATAGATGACGAACTAGGAGCATGTAAAAACCTTCATTCCTTAATCGACAATTATACAAAGGACATAGAAGTTATAGGCTATGCACAAAACACCGTTGAAGCAGAAAAATTAATGCATGAACACTCTCCCGATGTGTTATTCTTAGATATTGAAATGCCTGGCGAGCGAGGAATTGAATTCATTCAAAGGATACAACCCATAGAGGCAGAAATTATTTTCGTAACTGCATATAATGAATTTGCCCTGAAGGCATTTAAGCTCAATGCGCTTGATTACATTCTTAAACCCATAGGTATAGAATATCTTGTTAATTGTGCAGAACGTTTAAACGCCTTGGTACGGGCTAAAAAAGCTGTCCAAAATAAAAGTGCCGACCCGAGAATTTCATCATACGTAAATTCAGAACACAACTCCCACATCCTACTCAGAGACTCTAATGACATCGTTCAAATAAATTTTAAAGACATCATCTATTTAGAGGCAAAGGGTTCCTATTGCAAATTCAATTTCAAAAGAAATTCACAGCTTAGCAGTATAACTTCAAGCTACAATCTCTTGCATTATGAAGAAATTCTTCCGACTGATATTTTTCTACGTATCCATAAGTCCTACTTAATGAATGTGAGAAAAATTAGAGCGATACGAACAAAAGAAAATGCTAGTTATTGTGTGCTTGATGATGAAACATTAATTCCAATTTCTCGTAGACGACTTAAATCCGTAAAAGACTTTTTAAAAGGTGCGTAAGGCACTTCTCATAGCAACTTTGTGTTTTGCCTCCTTCATTGCATGCAGTCAAAACGATGGCTTCATTCATCTTACTGTAGATGATGGCCTTCCTAGCAATCGAGTTTATAGCGTTTTTGAAGACTCGAAAGGCTTTATTTGGTTTGCTACTGACATGGGAGTAGCTCGTTACAACGGTATAAGTATTGAACGATATACAACCAAAGATGGTCTTCCAGACAATGAAGTTTTTAGTTTTTTTGAAGATATGTGGGGTCGTATTTGGGCTTCTACACTCAGTTGTACACTAGGTTATTTTGAGGATGAAAAGTGGCATGTGGAATCCGCGTTTCAGCTAAAAGAATCAGAAAAAAATATTGGAACATCGTGGTATTTCTATCAAAGTGCGGATGACTCATCCTTCTATTATTTTAAAAAATCTGAAAAATTTGTCTACAATATAAATAGAACAAAAACATCAAAATTCTCTCCCTTTAAAAATAATTTTCCGGGTATTGAAAAATACAAGAAAAAAATAACTGAAGGCACTGCTACCCTTTATTGCGCTTTCTTGAAAAGTCACAAAAATTTAAACAATAATGCAGTCTTTCAGTTTAGTGAATTTCAAGAAAGACTTGATAAAAAATTTAGTCCGCCTAAAACTAGTCTTTTGTTCATATCAGAGAGAGGAATCAAAACAATGACCACATTCCTTAGTGGTCAACCTAGGATTATTGTTTCTGAAGGCACTCCATATATTTCGAACGACGGAAAACTGTTTAATCTTGATACTAGAGAATATACTAATAATCCAATACCTAAAAATGAAATCTACTCCTATCTTAAGATTGGGAATGAAGAACTTATAGGCACATCAAAGGGTCTAGAAATATGGCAGGACAATATTTACAAAAAGACCATTTTGTCTGACAATCTCATAACAAAAACCTTAAAAGACAAACATCAAACTTTATACATCTCAACCTACAGCAATGGTGTTTATATTCAGCCAAACAGTACAGGGCAAATCAGTTCCGTAAAACACCAAATGGCCCGAATTGAGTTAGATGAACATTCCATTTTTAGCACTCCCCAAAATGAAATAGTTGTAAAGAGCAAAAACAACAGTTTTAAACTTTTGGACCTGTCCAAAAGCTTCATTTTTTGGGATAAGCAACAAGACAAGATTAGGAAGATGTACACGCATAAGAACTCACTGTTTATTTGTACAAACTATAGAATCTATATTGTAGACAATCTTGATGCACATATCGCAGCCAAAAAATTGATCAAGATTAATAGAGGTGAGTACTTTGGACTGATAAAAGAAACCCTCAAAATTGGACATCACATCTATGCCAGAAGTTCTCGCCAAATCTCCCGATATGATCTAAACAGTAGAAAAGCTAAAATCTTCAAAGATGAACTTGATGTAAGATTTGACGATATGACCTATTCTAGAACATCAGGATTTTGGGTCTGTAACAAAACAGGAATATATAATTTACAAAATGAAAAATTATCCAGATCGAAGGTGCAGAATGATAGAACCTTTCTTCAATTAGGTACATGGGAGGATAAACTCATAGCAATTGACCTTAATAATAAAATTTGCCTGCTAGACGTTTCTAACAAGAACAATATTTTGGTTGAAGAAATTGAAACCAAAGCAAGTTTCAAAACCTTAAAACAGATTAGGCCGACTATTTTAATCGCGGCGAATGCTTCTAGTAAAAATATAATGCTTATCAATGATAAAGGAACCATGCGGCGAGCGCCAGCCCCATCCTTCATTGAAGGTATCGGCCCACGAGATATTCAAATCGTCAACGAAAATATTCTCTTTCAATCTCGAGAAAACTCTTATCTAGTTCCAATTAATAAACTTGAGGCGAACCCATGGTCACCGTCTATTTTCTTCAAGGAAATTATCTATGCAGATTCAATATATAAAACGAAAAATAACCATATCATACCATATGCCGCTCGCGACAAAATAGTCATAAATTTTATTGCTAGCAGCAAGGTGAAGGAGCCCTTAATTTATTCCTATAAAATCTTGAATAACGAAGAAGAAGATGCAGTGGAATGGACAAACTCAAGTCAGCCCCAAATCAACTTATTAAATACAGGCTATGGCAAATACAAAATTCTGTACAAGGCCATTAATAACTACAACTACTCTTCGGAGACAAAAGTGATAGAATTTGAGGTGGAAAGGCCTTTTTGGGTAAAGTGGTGGTTCATTCTCTTGAGTTTAATTGCTCTAATCACAATCACAGCTTGGATAACAAAAAATAGGCAACAAAGAATTCAGAAACGTCAAAAGGACCAATTTGAATTAGAGAAGAGATATATCAAATCTGAATTTAAAGCACTTAATGCATTGATGAACCCTCATTTCATTTTTAACTCTTTGAATAATATTCAAGGATTAGTTAATGAAGATGAAAAAGAAAATGCAAATAAGTATTTAAAAATATTCTCTGAGTTGGTGAGGCAGAATATGCAAAACATTAAGGAAGGTGAAATCAGTCTAGAGAAGGAAATGAATTTAGTTCGCAACTATCTCTATTTGGAAAAATTGAGATTTAAAGATAGGCTGACTTACGAAATTGAAATTGATGAAAATGTAGAAATCAATGACATCATCATCCCTCCGCTCACCATACAACCCATAGTAGAAAACTCTGTAAAACACGGCATTTTCCCTCTAGACAGAGATGATGGGCACATCATGATTCACATCCAAGAAGATGCTGAAATCTTAACTATTGATGTCCTAGACAATGGCATTGGCTATTCTAATTCAATAAAAGGGAAAGGAAATACTATGGCTCTCAACAATATAAATGAACGTTTCGGCCAATTGAGCAAATTGATGGGAAGAGATATCACATTTACTATTGAAGACCAGAAAGTGAATAATAAAACCGTTGGCACAAAAGCTACAATTACATTACACGAAAAAATAGAAGAATAGCTGTCGAATCTAGGTCAAAAATTTACGAATCAACTTTTGACAGATTTTAATAAAAACCTTCAATCTAGTCGATGACCAATTGACATCTTCAGACACCGCGTTCCGACAAAACTTTGCTAAATTTTTTGAAACATTTTTTGCTAGAATAAGTTCAAAGAATGGCCGTCTAAATCCATGAATAGCATACTTTCTTCTCAAATTCTTGCGATTGGCAGACACCCCATCCAGAGAACGCAATAGAAATGTTTCATCAAGAATTTTGAACTTCCCGAAACAAAGCAAACTTGTCATGATATTCCAATCAAAACCTAAATAATCTTCTATTGGATTATTCCGTAAAACCTCTCTTCTAAAAAGGCCATAGAATACAGAATTCTTACCTGCTGTAGAAATATAGTCTAAAATTCTCGTCTCAATTTTGTTTGATTCGTATGAATACATTTTCTCGCCTAGACCATCCTCGCCCTTATATTTTGTCATTCCACATGCTAGAACATAGTCCTCATTTGAAGACAAAAACCCTAAACACGATTCTATATAGTTTGATGCAATTCTATCATCATCACTTAACCACATAAAATATTCAGAGGAAGCTTTCTCAAAAACAGCATTGAAATTGGCCTCCATCCCAATATTCTCTTTCTGAAAAATTGGAACAAAGCGCTTGTCCTGTTCGGCATACTGCTTAATTATTTGTTGAACGCGAATGTCCTCAGATTTATTATCTGAAACTATAATTTCTAGATTCTGATGCGTTTGATCTAATAAGGATGCCAATAAATCTTCCAAATCATCTGGTCGATTATAGGTTGGAATACCTATTGAAACTAAGGTATTCGACATGCTAAACTAATTTACTCGTTTTAGATACCCACTTGGGCAAACACTAATTAAGAGTTTATTATCTATTTGATCTTGAATTTCGAAGTCCTTATTGCTCTTTAGATACTCAAAAACAGCCGTCTTTGGATTATCACCTACATCCCAAGGACGATCATACATCCCTTTAGGCATGTCTTCAATTATGGTGTCGAACACAACACAATAACTGTCCTTGCTCACAAAAGGGGCGTACAATTCAAGCTCCTTTAAGACATGCTCGTGTGTATGATTAGAATCCAAACAAACGAGTACAGTTTGTTTGCCTTCAGCCTTTGCTTTTACCTTGTTTAATGTTTCTTGATCAGTAGATGAGCCCTCTATTAAATCAATTCTTTTATACATGGGATGCGCCTCTATGGCTTCCAAATTATGTTTTCTGATATCAATATCTATTCCTAAAACTTCACCTTTACCGATGAGTTCTAAAATGGATGCATAATATATTAAGGAGCCACCATGCGCGACGCCGGTCTCTATGATTAAATCTGGTTGAACATCCCACAAAATCTCTTGCATAGCTACCATATCTTGAGGATACTGGATAATGGGTCTTCCCATCCAACTAAAATGATAACTGTACATTTCTTTATTGGACTCAATATTAAATTGACGTGCAGATGCCATCAATTCACTTTTTTCAGAATATTCGCTTATCCTTTTTTTGCAGTCTTCCTTAAATTGTTCAATTTCATTCATAGAATTCTATATTTTTTTTAGCTTCTCCGTTCTTGACCAAAAACTCATTGGTTCGTACTTATTATAGGGGTAATGTCCAAGTTCGAGTTCAATATCCAATTTGTTTTTTTCGATATACTCGAATATAAAATCTTTCAAAGGAATACCAAGACCGCTTCCACAATTAATTATTCCGTTGACCTCAGATTGCATTGCAGACTTCACAATGTATGAAGCCATATCCTCAACTCTAGAATAGTCACGAATTTGTTCGCCACCACTCATTTTAAAGGTCTTTTCGCCATCCTCAACGGCTTTATGTAAGAGAGGAATAATAGATCTTGGACTTTGACCTTCCCCATACATATAAAATAAACGCAGCCACTTCAAACTAATCGAAAAGTCAGATTGCAGACCCTCTAGATATTGTCTCAATTTCTGCTTTGCCATTGCATATGGGACCGTTGGATTACAATCTAATTCTTCATGAAGTTCTCCTTCTTGCAAACCATACTCCAAACAGGTTCCGGCAACCGTAAGATTTTTGACGCCAGCTTGTATTGCCAAGTTTAAAAAGTTCTTCTGCGCGGATAAATTTTCATTGATATGAAAGTCTTCATTATAATTTGGCAGATTTTTCCAAGCTAAGTGAATCAAATGTTCGGGCAAATCAAAGTCAAAGCCTTGGAAGGCATGCATGTCGCAATATTTCCATTCTACATTTGAAGATTCTAACTCAGGTTTTGTTCTTCCAAGACAAATCACTTTATGACCTTGCTTGAGAAGCTGCTTAAGAACATGAGTGCCAATAAATCCACTTGATCCAGTGAGTAATACCTTCATTATATGATCTCTAGACCAGGAATAAATTTTACAAATTTCCCACCCCAGTCCTTAATATATTCTAATTGGGAGGAAATTTCCTTTTCTAAATTCCAGGGTAGAATCACGACAAAATCAGGTTTTTCCGATTTCATTGCGTCTTCGGTTAAGACAGGGATATGGCTTCCTGGAAGGAACTTATTCTGCTTATTCGGATTTACATCAACGACAAATTTTAAAAGGTAATCATCAATGCCACAAAAATTTATAAATGTATTCCCTTTGGCCGCGGCTCCATAGGCAGCAACTTTTTTGCCTTCCCTCTTTTTGGAGATGAGAAAGTCTAGCGATTCTAGTTTGATTTTCAAAACACGTTCCTGAAAGTCTCTATAATAAGTGAGCGTATTTATTCCTCTATCCAATTCCTTTTGGATCAAGGCGTCCACTTTGGGGGAAATCTCTTTGCTGGAATCATCAATGTGCTTTCCATAAATACGTAATGATCCACCATGCGTTTCAATTTCATCGACGTCAAATAATTCTAATCCATATTTTCTGAAAATTTGCTGTGTTGTATAGAAAGATAAATATGAAAAATGTTCATGATAGATTGTATCAAACTGATTGAAGTCAATCATATTCATGAGATGCGGGAACTCCATCGTAATTATTCCACCCGGTGCAAGCATCACTTTCATTCCAGCGATAAAGTCTAAAATATCAGGTACATGGGCCAAGACGTTATTCCCAATCAATAGGTCAGCTTGTTTGCCTTCCTTTGAAAGTTGAGTGGCTAAATTTTCGCCAAAAAAGTCAGTTATAGTTTCTATCCCTTTTTGTTCCGCCACAGTTGCTGTATTTTCTGTTGGCTCAATGCCTAAAACGGGAATGCCTTTCTCCTTGAAATATTGTAAAAGATATCCATCATTACTTGCAATTTCCACAACTTTTTGATTCGAGTTTAAATCAAAACGTTCACACATCATTTCAGTATACTTTTTACAATGGGCTAGCCATGAAGAAGAGTATGAAGAAAAATATGCATAGTCATTGTCAAAGATTGCTTCGGATTTTTTGTACTCATCTACCTGAACCAAAAAACAATTGCTACAAACAAAGACTTTTAATGGATAGTTGATTTCAGGCAAGTTGAGTTCATTCTCCTGTAAATAAGAATTTGAAGGAGGCGAGTTTCTCAAGTCGACCAATACATCTTTCAATTCATGTTGACAATTCCTACAATTCATATTCCTTCAAAATTTAATCCTAGAGGTTCAAAACTTTTATCTCGTTCAGAGATAACATTAATTTCTATTGGCAAATGTACTTCCAATCGTTCGTCGAAAATGGAGAATCCGGATTCAAAATCTCTTTGATATTCTTCCGAGTGATAGTATTCCAATTCACAATTATCTTCCAATGTTATAAAGCCGTGTGCACAGCCTTCCGGAATAAAAATCATATTCCTTTTTTCCGCGCAAAGTTCAACAGCCACGACTTGTAAAAATGTCTCGCTCTCTTTTCTGAGGTCAAGAGCCATATCATAGACCTTCCCTTGTATACATCTGATCAATTTACTCTCAGCATAAGGCGCTTTCTGAAAATGGAACCCTCTGAAAGTGCCTCTCACTTTATTAAAAGAATGATTGATTTGAACAATGGGCTTAGTGATCACTTCTTGCAAACTACTTTTATCAAACACTCTATGAAACCATCCTCTCTCGTCAGAATGGATTTTAGGCTGAATTTCAAGGACTCCCTCAATTTTAGTTTTTTGTATAGTCAAAGCGTTCTATAGCTAGTAAAATTATGGCTTATTTTTACCTTTAGAAAGCTAATGGGCATAATAAAACGCCAAGGTCTTAAAGGAAGTATTATTAACTATGTAGGAGTTGCATTGGGCGCAATTTTCTTTTTGGTCATTTTCCCTAATATTCTGGACAAGGAATACCTGGGGTTTTACCAATTGGTTCTTAGCTTGACACTCGTTTTCGCTTTTATCCCTTTGGTTGGCACATCCAATGTTCTCTATCGATTTTATGATAAATGGAAGGAAAACTCAAAAACTGAAGAGTTTAATGCCTTCGCCTTCCGACTCATCCTTCTCTCGGGAATAGTGTTTACTATTCTGTGGTTTTTGTTTAAGCCGCAAATAGTTGCATTCTACGATGGACGTTCCAAATTATTTATAAAATATTTCTTCATCATACCGCCGCTCGTGATCATTCAAGCAGGCGCCAACTATCTAGATTATTACGCAATGATGAAGCATAGAGTGGCCATGCCTACTTTTATTCGCGAAATTGTCACGAGGTCATTACTCATCATTGTTTTTACCCTCTTAGCATTAGAAATTGTTCCAGAGCAATATTTCGTGGCAATGTATGTTTCAATTTATATTCTAAGCTTTGGAATGCTCTTTACATATGCTTATCGATACTTAAATTTTCGATTTGGCAATGCTAAGGATTTTAGAAAAAACAATAGTGATCTCAAGGAACAATTTAACTATGGGGCCAATTCTGCGGGCATGGCCTTTGTGGGTACACTTCAGAATTTTGCCGACGCCATAATTCTTCCAACTTTTCTAGGTCTTGGTGCACTTGGAATTTATGGGCGCCCCTTAATCCTTGGGCAGATGATTAATATACCATTCCGTTCCATTTCAAATATTGCTTCTCCAATAATTATGGAAGCTTGGAATAGAAATGATCTCAAGAAAATTGAGGAGCTCAATAAAAAACTGAGCATCAACCTTTTAATCATTGGACTGTTTCTTTTTTGTCTGATTGTAGTAAACGCAGATAATTTTTTCGACTTAATCAAACCAGAGTACAGAACTGCTCGAAATGTCCTCTTTATCATAGCCTTTGGAAGGCTATTCGATATGAGTTTTGGTTTAAATTCTGAAATTCTATTTAGCTCCAAATATTACCGATGGATAGTCTACTTCACCGTGGGATCACTCATTCTTACGATTGGTTTGAATTATGCACTGATACCGATTCTTAAAATGGATGGAGCTGCATTAGCGGTCACTATTTCACTTATACTCTTCAATATTGCCAAGAATTTGTTCATATGGACCAAATTCAAAATCCACTGTTTCACCAAAGAGTACATTCCTTTAATCCTCTTTGGTATAGTCTCTATTGGAGTAAGTAGCTTCATCCCATATATTCGCGATTTTTTCGACAATCACTTCATGAATGTCGGTCTCAACATTCTAATAAGAACAAGTAGCGCTGCAATTTTATTTATAGCTCCAGTGCTATATTTCAAAATTTCAAAAGACGTCAATAGTTTCGCTCAATTGATTCTAAGTGGAAAAATATTCAAAGGTGGATATAAAATGGAGGAGCTTTAACTATTTAAATCTCTGCATAAATTCATTCTTTCGAGAACGAGATATAGGCACCCTAGACCCGTCAATCATTTCTACTTCACCCCCATCTGCTTTTATATATCGACTGATATAACGCTCAGCAACTAAGTGTGAATTGTGTATTCGAATAAAATTGTGATCAACTAGCAAGGATTCAATATCCTTTAAAGTCTTGGCTAAGAATATTTTCTGCTTGTTCTGCAAATAGACAGAGCAATAATTACCGTCTGATGCACATCGAATGATATCTGCAACATTTACAAATTCAATACTTTCGGATGTTGGGAGTGCTATTTTTTCAAATTCTGACTGCTGACCTTTTAAATTGTCAAGAAGTAGATCTAAATGATTTAGAGATAAAGGAGCCTTATTCTTCTTCACCTTATTAACAGCATTGACCAGCTCAGTAGAAACGACTGGTTTTAGTAAATAGTCAATTGCGCTAAACTTAAATGCCTTGATGGCGTATTGGTCGTATCCAGTGACAAAAATAAGATTGAAACTTATCGAATCCAATTTCTCTAAGAGTTCGAAGCCTGAAGCCCATGGCATTTCAATATCCAGAAAAACTAGTTGTGGATCCAGCTTCTGAATTAATTCCAAACCTTCCATCGCAGAGCTTGCTTCGCCTACAATTTCAACCATCGGACAGTGATTTTTTAATTCTACTTGTAGTGATTCTCTACAATGTGCTTCGTCGTCAATTATTACACTTCTGATCATTTATCGTATTAATTTTTTGAAATTTTAGGAATTTTAATTTCAACTCTTGTGCCTAAACTATTTCCATTTGGATCAAATAAATCTTTGATCTTGACCTTTGCCGCTTTACCGTAAAGCTCTTCGATGAGCGCCAATCTATCGCCCGTAATTTTTGTTCCTAAGGATTTCTTTTTAAATTTCTCTTTCCTCTCCATTATATCTGCCGCCACAGTCCGGCCAACACCATCATCCTGAATGAAACATTTTATATATTCTTCATCATCTATGAAATGAATAGAAAGCGCACCCTTTTCTTCTTTGTGCATTAAACCATGCCAAATAGCGTTTTCTACATAAGGTTGCACCAATAAAGGTGGTATAAAAACTGCTTCGGCATTTAAAGTAGGATCTAACTCAATATTAAAATCGAATCTATTCTCGAATCGTTTGGACTCGACTTCGGTGTACAGTCTAATGGCTTCTAACTCTTGAGACAGACTAACAATTTTATCGTAGCTATTCTGTAAAATTTGTCGGACCAGTCTAGAAAAAACAGTAATATAATCGGCCGTCTCTTCTTTAGATTTAGTAAGAGAATAATTCTTAATAGAATTCAGGCTATTGAATAGAAAATGCGGATTCATTTGTGCCCGGAGGGCTGTCATTTCAACCTCTGCGACCTGCTTCTCAAATGCCCTTTTTTGTTCTGCTTGCTTTCGCAACCTTTTCACTCTGAAGTATGAAATAAGTGTAGGAATAGCAAGTATAAGTAGCAATAATCCCAGACGAACCAACCATTTCTCGTGCCAAAATTTTTCGACATGCACAAATATCTTCTTCCTTGCCATTGTCTCTTCATCTATTTTGGAACGGAGTTCTACACTCGTTGTTCCGCCTTTTAGATCCGTCAAATTTAGAACGCCGCTAGAATCTAAAAGATGTTCTTCATTTCCATTCACGGAATAAGAATATTGGATTTCTGAAGCCCTTGCCGAGTTCCAGGCTCCGAGCGTCAAGTTTATACTTCTCTGATTTTTGGATAAATTAATTGTTGTCTCGTCTTGATCTCGAAAGAAATCAATATTGTAGCCCGTCGGGAATTCTGCTTCGATTAAACTGCCTCCGTCTGGCGCAGGCTGCTTGTCAATTTCAAAAATTGCTTGTTTTGTTTGTACAAGATGACCATTTCTGTCAGTTGTCCATAAATGTCCAGTCCTAGCGACGACAGCCCAATGCGCATAGTTGAGGTAGTGGTCCAGAAGATTTTCTGAATTTTCATGTGATTCTATCTTCTCATAATCAGCGTGTCTGATGTATACAGGATTTGAAGTTTCTGTCTTCATGTCAAAAACAACATTCCCGTATCGCAAATAGGTCACAACAAAGTATCTTTTGTTTATCGGAGAGCTTTCACGAATCATAGGAATGTCCACTCTCATATTAAACCTCTTTATCTTGACAACATCTTTTGGCATTGACCAAGTTTTCGTTTCGTCATCATAGCACACTATTACACTTAGATCATGAGTAGAAAATATTTTAGATCCATATTTATAAAGCTCGCCCAAGGGTTGATGTTGAGAACTGTTTCCGAACAAAGTAAAAGGATAAGGGTTCTCCACGATTCGGCTCTCAAGAGTATGGACATTTATGAATTCCAAACCGATGTTTGTCGCCGCAACAATTTCATCCTCGCTGAATCTGATCAATTTTGAGACGTAGTGAGGGTTTTTAAGCGAATTTGGCAAAACAGTATCCTTTCGGCCATCGTAAGTGATTTCTTTATTCTTCAAACTGTAACGTACCAAACCCTTACGGGTTCCAACGAACATTGTTTCTTTATCTAACTTGAGCAGCGCTCTTGCTCCATAAATATTGTTATTATCTTCTGGAAAGATGCCGTCTCCAAATTTTTCGAATTTATCGTTTGTATAATCGTATTTCACAAAACCAGTCTCTGTTCCCATCCAAAGTAATCCATCTTCGTCTTCAATGATAGAAAGTACGGCATCAAAATCAACCGCTGGTGTAGTAGACTTACTGTAAATTTTAATTTGATTTGTTGTGATACGGCAAACTCCTCGGTCCATTGATCCCGACCAGATAATACCCCTCGAATCCATTTTTATTTTAGTCCTTCTGCTCAAGGGAAGAGCCTCAGCCTCGAAATACTGAATTGCATCAAAGGTATCGGCCTCAGAAATATTCACTGCCTGATCAGAAATCACTTGTGCAGATAACGTATAGGAGAGCAAACTCAGGAATAATATGAGGTATGGTTTATTCAAAGCCAATTCAATAATACTTGCAATCAGAGGATATAACCAATCATTATACTGCCTATTGTGTAGTCAGACTACTTCATCGAGTATTTAGAGGAGCTAATGACGAATACTTAGGCTTTTCTATTTACTCATTCAGACAAGCCAATGACAAAGTATCACGAGCCAATCTTCAATTGTATGCTCTCTCTCCCTATAGGTCGCTGTTTCTTGCAATCAAATCGACCAAATGAAACGAATTATAAGCCTAAGCATAATCTTCCTTTTAACTGTCGCTCATTTTCAGACATCCGCTCAATTTAAGCCAAAGTTTACGAAAGATCCGAGTAAAATCACAGTTAAGAAACCCATAGGAAAACCTATAGTTACCCATCTCCAATCATCTACTACGGGACTCTACAAGAGTTCAAATGGTGATAAAATTTATCTAGCCGTCCACGATCGAGACTTTGTTTGGTTGCATGTAAACACGAATAACATCTATAGAAGTCTGCTAAAAGGGACTATTCGTTCTAACGGCCAGTTCTATGGACATTTGACTTCTTTAGAAGATAGAGGTTTTACTCGAAAAGGTGTTCGCAATCTTGGGTTTGAAGCCAAGGGAAATGTGCTCCGTATAACTCCTCAAAGTGGTGGACAAACTATGGTCTTTACAAAGCAAAATCAATTTAATTTTCTAACTCCAAAATTTCCTGTATTCTTTCAAGAGCGGAACAGTGACATTCAAGGAGAGTATAATGGATTCAATGATCGACAATATTTTGTTCAGAATCTTTTCAATGAGCAGTCCATTATGATTGGATTCAATAACATTAGAGATTCTAGAGGCAACGCATTTCCCGAAATTATCGTAGTCGATAGAAGTTCGGAAAGAGGAATTGTACGGCTCAATGGAACATCCTACACATACTCCAATGCATCACCAGCAGAAAAATCTTTGTCCTTCACCCAAAGAGATCAACGAATTACCCATCATCCTTCGAACGCTCAAATCACAAGGATCAGACCCGCTTATAGAGTTCATGTTGACTTTGTCAGTCTCCAGCAACGGAGCCATGACGCCTGCAATGATCGATTGGACTACTATGGTCGTGTCGCAGCTACCGATGTCAAATTTGCTGAATCGCCTGGATTCTTTGCCAGACTTGGCGATGCGCATTCAGGGGAAAGCGAGCCAAACGTCTTCAAAAGCATCACCCTGCGAGCGGCACAACAAATTTTGCCCGGGCGCTCTTTCAACTTTAGAATCACACTGAAAGATGAGGATGATTTAGCCTGTGGAGGAGGAGATGATGTAGTTGACATTAATCCAAATGAAGGAGAAACTTTTGTCTCTTTGAGCTTCGACATTTTCGGAAATATACTCATGCGCTCCACAACTAATGGAAATCGTGTCATTGGTAATTTAAAAAACATGGGGAGGAGTCCAGTCCTCAATTTAATTGGGAACGGCAGAAACAGAGATCCTAATACTGAACTTGCCACATTGCAAATAAGAATTCGCTTAACTAAATAAGTATGAAAAACTGTAATTTACTCTTTCTCTTTCTTGCCACTCCTTTTATTTTGTGCGCACAACGGTCTCCCATAAAAGACCTCCAATATAAAAAACCACAGAGTAATTCTAGGTTGATGGTTTTAGGTAATCCTAAAATAAAAAGACAGAAAGCAAGTAGCGGTCTTTACAAGGATATCGAAAAGAACGAATATTATTTCATCGGTATTAATGGTGAAAAAATTATCTGGTGCTCAGTTAGCGGAAATTCTGGCCAAACTCTTGCCTTTTTTGAGGGTCAATATAATAGTACTACTAAAAAGTATGATGGCCATCTTCTTGACGCTCGCCACCCATCTGCAACAGAGGAACTAAGTTTAATCTATAACGGCTTCCATAGATTTCGTTTTGACCAAGGAATGAGATCAACTATAATGGACAAAGTCAGTTCTATTCCAAATATTCCATTCAAACACAGCAAGCTACTGCCAAGAAGAGTTCAAGTTGGAAGGGATCTAAGCGGGATTTATGGCTCTGGTCAAGGCTATATGTATGAAATACGTAGCATGTCCAGTTCAGATTTCATTTACCTTCAGTATGGAACAGGTCGCGCTGTAGATGGCCCTTTACAAGCTTATATTGGCTACGCCCAATCAAGAGGCGGCACTCGATATGAAGGATATTCCGTTTCAGTTTTTAGCGGTGCTGTAAGCCAAAATGTTCAATCTAGCTATTCGGGAAATCCAGGGGATGAAAGTGTTCTCGTCGGAGGGAATCGTATTACAAGAAAAAGCATAAAAAGAGGCATTAGTTTAAATATTCGAGAAATCACTCAACTGAGCAATGATGCCTGTAACAATCGACTAGAAGCTTATGGCTATTTCCAACATAAAAACAAAAAAATCAAACTAAAGTTTCCCGAATTACCTGGACGAAATAAAGCCTACAATGCTGGACTCAGATCGGATGGCAGCTTTTCTGGTCTTATAGGAACGGCTCATTTTCGCGACGTCGAATTTGTGCCCGGAAAATTTGTGCATTTCGTTCTCTACCTGAAAGATGAAGATGATCTAGCCTGTGGAGGTGGTGACGATCCCATAGATATTAGTCCCAATAACGGTCAAAATGGGCTCAGTCTTTATATCAACTATGCCAGCGAAATTTTTCTTGCTACAAATCTCAAAGGGAGCGGAAAGCGAAAGATTGGGAACTTAGATAACATAATAACAACTAGAGGATCCAATCCTGATACTGAAGCAGCAGAAATAAAAATTCAACTCAAATAAATCAAAGCAACAAATAGCGAACACCTAAACCAACATAAAGATGAAAGCAATATTCCATATACTCCTCAGCATTCTAGTTTGCAGTTCAATTACGTCTTATGGACAAATCAACAAGACCAAAAATGGACAAAACAAACTTTTGCAAAACCAAAAAGTTAAAACACGAACAGTGCAAGATGCAATGAAGACCCCCACAAGACGAAGCAATACAAACTCTTCTTCTAGAACTAGTTCTAATACCAATCGATCGAGTCGTTTTGTTGAAGGAACACCAGACCTGAGGATTAATTCATTCAAAATAAAAACCTTCGCTGGTAAGGCTGGCAAAACCATTAATGGGGAGGTTGTCATTTATAATGCAGGTTCAGGAACTGCGAGGGGAACGTCGCAAAACGTTAGAGGTTCAGGTGACCAGAATGGGTACTACGCCCTAAACATAAATATGTCTTCAGGAAATGACTTTCTCCCAGGATTTAGATCAAAAAACAATGGGAAGACTTTTATCGATGACCACCAGGTGACTAAAGGATACTATGAAGGCGTAACCATTCATCCAAAAGAATTCAAGACAATTAATATATCTATAGTACTTCCTGAATCTGGTATGGAGACCGTCTGCAAAAATGGACGCATGTACTTAGTCGCTTATGTAGACCCTAAAAATGATGTGAGTGAACGTGTAGAAAATAACAATCATAAAAGAGCTTCATTGAGTCTCTTATGTCCACAGAAAAGAAATGCAAAAAAGCCCAACGAGAAAAACCCAAGAAATACGGGGACCTCTCGAAATAGCGGGAAAAAAGTAACAGACCACACGAATATCAGAGATGCAGTGACCGAAGTCCCTTCAACAACTAATACGAATTCAAATAACATAGACAACTTAAAAGACGTTGTGCTAACTGATGTTAAAGCTCCAGTTGCACCAACTCCCGAAGTATTTCGAGCCTCTGTCAAGCTCCCAAATGCGCCTAGACAAAGCATACGATATGTAGTCGAAGACGGCGATGCAATCTATCAGGACGACATTAACTTAGGACCAGTAAGTTTACTACAAAATCGTCCAAAGCCTAAAGCACATCCTCGTCGTCAGAATATCAATGCGCGCTTCGTACATACAGCAACATCTTCAGAAGTGGCAGCAAATAGAGCTGCATTGGTAGGAGCATTTGACGCCAATGATGATGGACAATTTGATCCGGATCATGAACATCTTTGGAATAATGGTATCATCCCATTTCGAATTGATCCTATCATGCCCGAAAAAGGTAAGCAAGCTATTTACGACGCAATTGATTCTTTTCACAAGCATACCAATTTGACATTTCAGGAAATATCAGATCGTTTTGGTACACCACAAGCCTATCGATGGAATGGGCCGGAATACTTTAGAGAAAATGACAAAGATGTTGAATGGTCTAACTCTTTCATTTTCTATAACTATAAACCCGCATCAAAATCGTACAGCAGTCCCGTAGGACGATGCGCTAATGTCAATGACGTGAAACTTGGTGAAGCCTTTGGAGATCCAGATGCAGTTGATTCCAATCTTCAGCGTTTAATTTTTCATGAAACACTGCATTCATTAGGTTTCTATCATGAACAAGCACGCTCAGATAGAGATAGTTTTGTTACTGTAAATACGGAGAATATCAAAAGTGGAAAAGGCCACAATTTTGACACTGGCAAATGTGATGAATATATAGTGACAGCAGAGTATGACTTTCAATCCGTTATGCACTATCATGGCAACGCCTTTTCCAAACCCGGCTCCGGACCAACAATGGTTCGAAAACAAAATCCGAATGCACCAATCAACTCCAACTTTCGACTGAGCCCACTAGACATAGACGGCATCAATACTATTTACCCAATTGACATAGACCCCAACAACGACAACATATCCAGCTCTAGAGGGCTAGTCTCTAGTTTTAAGTTGAAAGCCAATTTTTTAAAAATCGGAATTACTGGGGGTTCGGGCGACGGAGATGTTTCTAGCGGGAATGTGGAGGAACTTTTCGTAAAAGTGCGAATTGCTAAAGGATGGAACTGGGCAGCTAGTGCAGTAAGACGTATGGAATCTAGTCCAGTATCTGTCCGTCGCGACGATAAAAAAGTCAGTTCTAAATCATCTACAAATAGTTTTGGTTGGAATTTAGTATCTCCAATAATTAGTAATGATGTTCCTTTCGTTAAGGTCTATATTTCTATGTGGGAAAAAGATCCTGCTCTGGATGATGATGATTGGATAGATATTAATCCGCAACCAAACTCAAAAGACATTGCCCTCTTGCTAGATATGCAAAGTATGGAAGTGTATATGGACGACGGATCTCAGAGTATTAAAGCTGAAAACTTTATGGGAACTATTGGACAACCCTTGACGGAACTTCAAGGATTCGAACAACGCAAGGCTGGTGACCTCATGGGTTCTTTTCAGCTGCAGTTAGATATCGAAAGATAAACTTTGCACAAATAAACTAATCAACCATTTCAATAGGTGCAAATAGGGATTGCTTTGATGTGACTTTCAAGGCAATCCTTTTTTTAAAGTGTAGAAACCAGCTCTTTGCATACGTAGGGAGCGAGAGCTAGCCCCATGCCTCCAAAGCCTACCGCCATAGAAATTCGCTCAGAATACTTCTTCACTATGGGCCTCTTACTTTTGCCGAACGCCATAATCCCGCTCCATCGTTGATCGATTTCAAATTCAACATTTGGCAATACCATTTCTGCTAGTTTCCTTTCTAGATCTTCTTGAATTAAATCGGTGAGTCCCATTTTTGATGTTGTTTCTCCTTCAATGTCCAATTGGCGTCCGCCGCCAAATAAAACACGTCCTTCAATTTCCCTAAAATAATAGTACCCACGATCAAAGTGAAATAGACCTTTCAACTTTAAATTTTGGATTGGCTTGGTGATTAATACTTGAGCGCGTGCAGGCTTCAAATTTATTTCTGGAATTAATTTTTCGGTAAATGCATTGGTGCAAATACTCACCGTATCACATTGCATATTCGAATCTTTCAAAACTAAATTGCATTGATGCCCTTCTTCAATCTTTAGAACTTCAGCACCAAAATAAAATTGAACACCAAGCGCTGTCAATTTACTGTGCAACACCTGAATTAATTTTGCAGTGTGCAGACCGCCTTCCAAATTATTCTTGACAAGAAATTGCTCCTTCTTTGTTTCAAGTCCAAGAAATTCAAGACGCTCATTTGCCATTGAAAAAGGAGAATCATGGCCATAATGTGCCAAAGAATCGTTTAAGCCTTCCATTTTATTCAGACAATGAGCCTCTGATGAATTGATTAATTCATAGCTGGGGACGTGTTGATAAACCTCATGTCCTTCAAATTCTTCTTTTATAATTGCAAGACCTTTTATACGATGTGTAAATAGCTGAAAGACATCCTCTTTGGACTCCTTTTCCAAATCATCTAAGATTTCGCTCAAAGATCCTGCGCAAGCAAATCCAGCATTCTTAGTAGATGCTCCACAGCTTATCCATGCCTTATCAAGAATAATAAGCCTCTTTTGGGGATATTTTCGCTTATAAAATAAGGCCGTAAAAAGACCTGAAACTCCCGCTCCTACTACAATATGGTCAAATTTTGATAAATGCTCCTTCTCCCAGTAACTGATCATGTGTTAATAAATATGATTTGTAAATTAACAATATACACATAGCTTAGGTTATCTAAAATGAAAAAACTATGAATTCTACTGCAAAACTTATTACCGAATTTATCGGAACCTTTTTCCTTTGTTTAGTTGTCGCCCTATGTGTTGGCAATGCCGACCTGCCTACGGGTGCTAAATTGCTCTCAATAGGTTCTGTCCTAATGGTCATGATTTATGCCGGCGGACATATTTCTGGCGGGCACTACAATCCAGCTGTAACCATGGCTGTTCTCGTAAGAGGACGCATTAAAATGAGTGAGGCTGTCATGTATTGGGTTGCCCAAATCCTAGCAGGTGTCGTAGCCGCTCTTCTCGCAACAGCCGTATTTGGTGCATCGGGAGATGGTGGCGCAGGTACAATTGCAGATGACGGTTTAACGGCCGCTCTTATCGGAGAGCTTCTTGGAACCTTTGCCTTAGCCTATGTCGTTCTTAATACGGCAACTGCCAAAGAAACTGCTGGTAACTCAAATTATGGTTTGGCTATTGGTTTTACGGTTGTAGCTTGTGGAATTGCCCTTGGTGGTTTTTCTGGAGGAGCATTCAACCCATCCGTTGCCGTGAGTCAAAGTATTGCATCTTTCTTCTCATGGGGAGATATCTGGGTATATTTAGTGGCCTGTCTCGCTGGTGGAGCATTGGCAGGATTGGTGTTCAATATGAACAACCCTGACGATAAATAACGATTTTCTTTTTATAATAAACCAAAAATGAAGCTCTCCTTTTCTAAGGAGAGCTTTTATTTTAAAAGCATATTATCTATTATAGAAAAACAATATTCAGGTTTTAAAGTGCGCCAATTATCCAATGTAGAAAAATGTAAATAGTCCTGTATCCTAGTGCTCAAAAACTCTTCCATACTATGTTCTGGCAAATTCAAAATCGCGACCCAACCTTTACCTTCTAACTCCTCGTACCATTCTTCATAATAGCTTTCATCATCAGCATAGAAACTAAGGACATTTTCCGCGATAAAAATATATTTCTTTATTCCTTTAGGCATCATAAGATCTACAAGATTTCGCTTCAGTATCATGATGTCATTCTCAACAGCATCATTCCATTCACCAATCAACTCTATGATTGCATAGTGCTTTTCATAATCGACAAAAAGTACTTTTAAATATAAATTGCTTGATCCAAATTCGTCCCACTGAGGATGAACATAGTAGTTATATACCGTTTGTGTAAATTGAAATTCACTATGTTCTTTTCCGAAAAATGGTGAATTCTCATCTTCTTCAGCAAGATATAAATGTCGCCAATTGTAAAATGGTTCAATCTTATGCATTGAGTGCTTGATCTAAATCTTCAATAATATCATTGGCATCTTCCAAACCTACACTCATGCGGATAAGCCCCTCAGATATTCCTCCCTTCAGCTTTAGCTCATGACTCACACCAAAATGTGTTGTTGAGTACGGATGAGAAATAAGTGTATCACAAGTTCCTAGGGAAACTGCATGTGAGCATAGCCCTAATTTATCTATGAATGACTCCGCTTTCGAGACGCCTCCCATCAATTCAAAACTCATCATCCCGCCTGCTTGACGCATTTGTTTTGCTGCAAGAGAAAAGTCAGGATGCGATTTTAGACCTAAATAATTTACCTGCTTTACCGCCTCATGTTGCTCTAAAAATTCTGCAACAACTTGCGCATTCTGACTATGTCTGTCCATTCGCAGCGCTAATGTTTTAATTCCACTATTCAATAGAAAAGCATCAAATCCATTGCTGTTTGCGCCCAATAGGAGGTGATGTTTTCTTAGACTCGTTTTGAAAAAATCATTGTCTCTCGCAACAAGGACACCACCAATTGCGGTGCCGTGACCATTCAAGAATTTCGTTGTAGAATGCATGACAAAATCTGCACCCAATGCAAAAGGTTGTTGTAAATAAGGTGTAGCAAAAGTATTGTCGCAGGCTACTAGGCAGGAATACTTTTTTGCAATGGCTGAAATAGCTTTGATATCGACACATCGCATATTGGGGTTTGCCGGAGTTTCTATATAAACCAATTTAAAACTTGAATCAGACGAAAGTGTTCTCTCCAATAATTCCAAATTCTGAAAATCCAGCATTTCATACTCAATGCCTTGTGAGGGTAACAACTTATCGAGCAACTCTTGAGTTCCTCCATAGAGCGACAAGTGAGTAAGCACTTTATCGCCCTGCTTCAATACTGCTGAAAACATAGTACTAATTGCCCCCATGCCTGATGCGTGCAATATGCTCTTCAATTTTATGGCTTGGCCATTTTCTTCGATTTGATATGCTTCTAATGCTGCAATTTTAGCTTCGACCTCTTCAGAGGTGGGGCTTCCAAATCTTCCGTAAATGAGCCCTTCTTGTTCGCCTTTAAATACTCCTTTTGCATGATCAGCACTATCGAATAAATATGTACTACTTGCATAAATGGGTGTTAAGTGGGATCGACTCGCAGATAATTTAAAGCCTTCATGAATGCAAGCTGTATTGAATCCTATCTCTTTTTTAGTTTTCATATTGTACTTACAAAAGTAATTTGAATGCTACATAAAAGAGAGATAAATTGATTCAGTATTCTATGCTAAATAACAATTTTTAAAAGATTTAAATATCGGCCAAAGACTATATTTGGGGTAATGAAAAAAGCATTATTTTCTATTCTTACCTTAGGCCTCTGTCTGACCAGTTCTGCTGATAGTTTAGACCTAAAAATTGGTCAAATGATCATGATTGGTATGCAGGGTAAAAGTGTGAGTTCAAATAGCTCTATATACAAATATGTGAAAAATGGAACCGTCGGTGGAGTCCTGCTTTTTGCATATAATGTGAGTTCTACAAATTCCAAGCAGAAGATGAAGGCCCTGACGAATAAACTACAAGAAGCTGCAAAAATTCCGCTCTTAATTTCCATAGACCAAGAAGGTGGTAAAGTCGCTCGTTTAAAACCATCTTATGGTTATCCAGCGATGCCATCAGCAAGGACGGTAGGTTTAAAAAATAATGATTCATATACAAGATCGGTGGCGGCAACAATGGCTGGCACATTAGCCAATATTGGAATCACATTGAATTATGCGCCAGTTGTTGATTTACACAATCCTTCATGTCCTGTGATTGGGAAAATTAATAGATCCTTCTCATCGGACCCCAATATTGTCGCCAAAATTGCCGGTATGTATATAGATGCACATCACAATAATGGGCTCAAGACTGCGCTTAAACATTTTCCAGGACATGGAAACAGTCGCTCCGACTCACATCTGGGAATAGCGGACGTAAGTAAATATTGGAGTTCAAAGGAACTCATTCCGTACAAAATTTTAATCGATAAGAACAAGGTCGATATGATTATGACAGCACATATTATCAATACCAAATTAGATGGAAGTAAGGACCCTGCCACACTTTCACCTATAGTAATCCAAGGTTTATTGCGCGACAAAATGGGTTATAATGGGGTCGTAGTGACTGATGATATGCAGATGGGTGCAATTGCCAAACATTTTGGCTTTAGAGAAAGTATCAAAAAAGCGATAAATGCGGGTGTTGACATACTGATGTTCAGCAATAATATTCCTGGAGCTTCAAAGTACTCAGCGACGAATATCCATAAAACCATTCGCTCACTCGTCGAAAGTGGTGAGGTTTCCGCTAAACGAATTGATGAGAGCTATCAGCGCATCATTAGCATGAAACATCAGCGCTAAACTTTATCTTTGCGCTAGATGAAACAAACTCTCTTACTCTGTATGTCGCTTTTCCTATTTGGAAATTTATTTGCGCAGACTGCCGCACCAATTATTGAGGTTGGTCAAAAAGCTCCTGATCTACAATTTGAAAACCCTGAGGGTGAATTAATCAAACTTTCCAAAATCAACAAAAAACGAATCGTCCTTCTGGACTTTTGGGCTAGTTGGTGTGGTCCTTGTAGACGTGCAAACCCAGCTATGGTTGCGTTTCATGAAGAATTTAAAGATAAAAAGTACACAAAAGCGCGCAAGGGATTTGCCATCCTCAGCATCTCGCTCGATAAAGACAAGAAGAAATGGATGGATGCCATTGCCAAAGACCAGCTAGACTGGCCTTGGCATATGAGTGACCTGGGTGGTTGGAAAAGCGCACCAGCAGTAACTTATGGAGTGCGATCAATTCCACAATGTATCTTACTCGACGCAAAAGGAATGATTATTGGGAAATATAGAACTGCAGAAGAGTGCAAATCTGACTTGGAAAAACTGCTTTGCGAATAAATGGAATCTGATAGGACCAATAAGTTAATTATTATTACCGCGCCTTCGGGCTCGGGTAAAACAACTATAGTTCGTGATCTCGTAGAAAAAATGGAGATGCTTTCTTTTAGTGTAAGTGCAACAACACGAAAGGCGAGGGCAAACGAAATAGACGGAACCGATTATTTTTTTCTAAGCATAGATGATTTCAAGAATAAGATTGAATCAAAGGAGTTTGCCGAATATGAAATGGTCTATGAAGGCAAATATTATGGGACATTGAAATCGGAGCTCAAAAATATTTGGAACAACAATCATTTCCCCCTAGTTGATATTGATGTTCATGGTGCGCTTCGCTTGAAAAAAAATTATGGTCAATCAGCTTGTTCAATATTTATTCAAGCTCCTTCTCTAAATGCCTTGAGTGAACGATTAAAATCTCGAGGAACAGAAACAGAAGAGATGCTTCAGGAGCGTCTCGCCAAAGCGGAGACTGAATTAAAATTCAAAGATAATTTTGACCATGTCGTAATAAATGATATTTTGGAAAAGGCTTGTAATGAAGTTCATGATATTGTTCTTAAATTCTTGAAGCCACAACAATAGTATGATCTATTTACTTATTATCATTGTCTCATTTGTCCTACTTGGCATGCTGTCAGGTTCAGAAGTCGGATTTGCGCGAGCGAGTAGACTCAATATCGAAATTAAGAAAAAGCAAGGCCGACGATCAGCCAAAATTCTTTCAAACTATCTTGACAAACCTGATGAATACATTGCGGCAGGTGTCGTTGGTAGCAGTATCTTACTCGTGGTCTTATGCCTAAGTTTTACCAACTTAGATTTATTTTCCAACTTCCCTAAGCTTGAAATCCTTCAAAATACTTGGGTGCAGTTTATTCTATTAAGTGTCAATATTACTCTGCTCGTTCTTCTTTTTGGCAAACTAATCCCAAAGTCTCTGTTCAAATCCGGAGGAGATACCATGCTCTACATAGTCTCTCTTCCTGTGAAGGGTTTTGTATATATTATGGCGCCCATCGCCTTGGGCATAAAACATATAGCCGAATTCACCATTAAATATCTCTTTAATGTTGATACAGTCCAACATAAAAAAATATTTACTCGACCAGATTTAGAAAATTTCATTCGTCGTCTAAAAACTGGAAAGGATGATTCGAATCGAGAAGAAGTGAATACGACTCTCTTTGAAAATGCCTTACAACTTTCTCGAGTCAGAATACGAGAATGTCTCATACCAAGAAACGAAATTATCGCTGTTGATCGCGACGCCTCCTTCGATGAGATAAAAAAAACAATTATTGAGACAAAACATTCTAAGGTTATTGTTTTTGACAAAGACATTGACAATATCATTGGTTACGTACACCATCTTGATTTTTATGGCCAAGAACAAAAATTGCAAGACATCATTCACACCATCAGTGCTGTTCCTGAAACAATGAATGCTGTCGAACTCTTGAATCAATTCAATCAGAATAGAAAAAGTATTGCGTGGGTCGTTGATGAGTTTGGTGGAACGGCGGGTATTGTGAGCATGGAGGATATTTTGGAGGAGCTATTTGGCGAAATCGAAGATGAACATGATGAACAAGAGTATATAGAAAAACAGTTGTCAAAGGATGAATACATTTTTTCAGGGCGACTGGAAGTAGAATATATCAATGAGAAGTTTGATCTTCAAATTCCAACGGAATTGGCTGAAACCATTTCAGGCTATATTATTGAGGAGCACAATGCCATTCCAAAACAAAAAGAAAAAATCCTCCTTGGGAAATATGAATTCGATGTGTTGCTTGTTTCTCAAACACGAATCGAGACTGTGAAGCTCAAAGTATTAGACAATGAATAAAGCGATGATATTTGCTGCTGGGCTCGGAACTCGGCTAAAACCATTTACCCTAAATGCTCCAAAAGCAATGGCACCAGTAAACGGAAAGCCGCTGATCCAGAGAAGCATGGAGTTTCTCGGGGGACATGGCTTCGATCATTTTGTGATAAATGTTCACCACTACGCTGATCAAATAATCAATTTCTTAAAAGAGAACAATGGTTTCGGATTTGAATATTCCATATCAGATGAAACCGATGAAGTATTAGAAACCGGTGGAGGGCTACTCAAGGCTAAACCTTTTTTGGAGAATGAGGAAAACTTTCTAGTGATGAACGTAGATATTCTAACGGATGCAGACATTCAAGACTTCATCAAAACACATAAAGAATCTAATGCCATCTTGAGCTTAGCTGTTAGCAATCGACAAAGTTCGCGCGGCCTTTTTTTTGATAAGGACCAACAGCTTTGTGGGTGGTTGAATAAAAAAACAGAAGAAAAGATTATCGTTCACGATAGAGAAACCTTGACAGATTTTGCCTTTAGCGGCTTACAAATTATCAATTCAAACGTATTTCCGCTCATTCCATTTTTAGGTAAGTTTTCCATCATCGACCTCTACTTACATTTAGCCAAGACAGAAAAAGTCATCGCTTGGGACCATTCAGGAGCAACACTTTTAGATGTCGGCAAGCCTGAGAGTTTGAAGAAGGCTGAGGAGATGTTTGAGTAGTACTCTATTCCAAACTCCACTATTGCACTTTACTATCGAGTAAATAAGTCAATACAAAATTGAATTCGGAACGGTCTATTCCAAGTTCCAATCGTGCGGTAAAATTTTTTAGCAAAAAATGAAATTCAGCAAATGGAGTTCCATTTATTTTTTGTTCTTAATATAATTGAGTTGAATATGCATTTCAAACAAGATCAAGTCAATCAAATGATGATTAAAATTGCTCGCATGACGTAGGCCAAAACTATGCGATTATTTACTCCAACCAATATAGACCCTAGTTCCTGGTTTGACGATTTTTGCTAGTTTTGCTACATCACCATTGCGCATACTCACACAACCGTCAGTCCAATTAAATTTGCCTTTAATAGCATCATCTCCTCCTGGCCAGACGCCATGTATACCGATCAAACCGCCAATTTTTGAATTAGATGGGATTAAGCCTTTCTCCTTGGCCATCGAATGATTCTTCTGCGACTCCAAATTTGGATAATCAATATCCAAGAACCAAGACCACTTTCCATGTTTACGGATTTTGGTAATGCTAAACCATCCTTCAGGAGTTTTAAAATCCCCTTCACGCAACTTCTGGCCTCTAGGCTTTTTGCCAAAGACTACATTGTAGCAGGTCAGTAAATCTTTATGGTAGTACACATACATTCGATTGTATTGCTTATACACTTGAATGACGATATGGTTTTTATCAATGGTATCGGGATCAAAAGCTCGGTCAATGATTCGGCCCATATTAATCCGAATCTCTTCATTGCCGTTCTTATCTATGACAACTGTTTTGGTTTTACCGTCCTTTAATTTGGTGACAATTTTTTTTGATCCATCAGGCATATAGGTGGTAACAGGTGCTTGTGCCAAGAGCGACTGTCCCGCAAAAAGCAGGAACCCCAGTAGTATTATTCTCTTCAACCCAAACATCATATCAAATCTATTCTTTATCCTGTTATTTGACCTTATTCATTTGTTATGAGTTTAATCAAGTCTGTTATTATTTCGCCAAAATTGCTCGTATCCTGTCCGCCAGCAGAGGCAAAGTTTGCCTGTCCGCCCCCACCGCCTTTAATTCTAGGCGCAACTACAGTCTTGATCAGCTCTTTGGCCGACAACTCCTTCTCCTTGGCCAAGTCGTCATCTATTAGAACACAAACATTGGCCTTATTATTGTTCTTAGACAAAAGTGCAACAAAAGGTCGCTTTGTTTTTTCCTTTATTGAAAAACACATTTTACGTAAAGCATCACCATCCACATCCTGTAATTCTTTGACCAATAAGGATGTTCCATCAACTTCTTTTACATCCTCTAAGAGTTCGAGAACTTTAGATGAACGAATGCTGCTTTCTAAAGACTCAACTTTTTTCTGTAAAGTATTTTTATCCTCTTGTAATTGAAGAAAACTTTTTTGAATATCCTTTGGGTTCTTAAGCGCTTCTTTAATTACTGAAAAATTAGCCAACTCTTGAGCGACGAATTCTTCTGATTTCTTCCCACTGATTGCTTCCATGCGGCGAACTCCTGCTGCTATAGCTCCTTCACTTATAATTTTAAAAAATCCTAACTCTCCCGTTGAACCGATATGAGTACCACCACATAGTTCTACCGAATAATTTTCGTCCATGATTACAACGCGAACTGTATCGCCGTACTTCTCTCCGAACAATGCCATCGCTCCAAGTTTGAGGGCATCTTCCTTTGGAAGCTCTTTGATGACGACAGGAATGTTTTCTCTAATCTTCGCATTGACAATTTGTTCAATTTCGCGCTGCTCTTCTACTGAAACTTTTTGAATATGAGAAAAGTCGAAACGCAGCTGGTTCTGATTTACCAAACTCCCTTTTTGTTCAACATGCGTACCCAATACTTGACGTAAAGCGGCATGCAACAAATGTGTCGCGGAATGATGTTGACATATTTCTTTTCTTCTTGACGAGTTCACTTGAGCGAGAACTTCCCCTTCCATCTTGGCGGGTATTTTCTGAGCAAAGTGTAAAATCAAATCATTCTCTTTCTTGGTGTCAAATATCTCGATGGTTGCGTCACCCAATCTCAATACTCCTGAGTCTCCGACCTGCCCTCCACTTTCGGCATAGAATGGTGTTTCCTCAAGAACGATTTGATAAAATTCCTTTTTCTTGGCACTCACCTTACGATATTGGAGAACCTTGGTTTTTGATTCAAGGAAATCATAACCAACAAATTGATTCTGACCTTCATGAATCCTAGACCAATCATCGAGATCAAGTGATGACGCATTTTTACTTCGAGTTTTTTGTTGGGCCATGCATTTTTCAAAACCATTTTCATCCACATTAAGCTTATGCTCTGAGGCGATTAATTTCGTTAGGTCTAATGGGAAACCATAAGTATCATAGAGTTCAAAAGCACTTTGTCCATCAACATTCTCTTTGTTGTCCAAAAATTCATCCATCCTCTTCAGGCCTTTCTCCAAAGTGCTCAAAAACCCATTCTCTTCTTCCAAAACGACCTTTTGTACAAAAGCTTCTTGCTTTTTCAGTTCTGGAAATACATCACTGAAGTCTTTTGCCAAAAGTGGAACCAATGAATGAAGCAAAGGTTGCTTAAAATCTAAATAAGAATAATAATAGCGCACTGCTCTACGCAAAATTCGACGAATAACATATCCCGCACCCGTATTGGATGGCAATTGCCCATCAGCAATCGCGAAGGCAACTGCTCTAATATGATCTGCGATAACTCGGAAAGCAATGTCTGCTTTAGTGTCGCTTTGAGAATACTTCTTTGAACTAATCTTTTCTATTTCATGAATTGTGGGCATGAAAACATCAGTATCATAATTCGATTTCTTCTGCTGAATGGCTCTCACCAGTCGTTCAAAACCCATGCCTGTGTCTACATGTTTATCAGGAAGTGCATCTAAACTACCATCTTTTTTTCTGTTGAATTGTATGAAAACATTGTTCCAAACTTCAATGACTTGTTCATGATCTTCATTGACCAAAGTCTTCCCATCTACTGCAGCGATCTCTTCATCAGAGCGCATATCGATGTGGATTTCAGTACAGGGACCACAAGGACCCGTATCACCCATTTCCCAAAAATTATCCTTCTTATTCCCATTCAGAATTCGGTCAGGACTAATATGTTTCTTCCAAGCTTCCAAAGCCTCATCATCTTTTGGCAGACCTTCAGCTTGATCTCCTTCGAATACGGTAACGTAAAGTTTGTCCTTATCTAAACCGAGTACTTCAGTTAAGAATTCCCAACTCCAAGCAATGGCTTCTTCTTTGAAATAGTCACCAAAGCTCCAATTCCCCAACATTTCAAACATGGTATGATGATAGGTATCGACCCCAACTTCTTCTAAATCATTGTGCTTACCGCTTACACGTAAACATTTTTGAGAGTTCGTTACTCGTTTTTGACCGGCTACTTTATTTCCCAAAAAATAATCCTTAAACTGGTTCATCCCCGCATTGGTAAACATAAGAGTAGGGTCATCTTTTACCACGATTGGGGCACTAGAAACTATTTGATGCTCTTTAGATTTAAAAAACTCTAAATAAGCCTTTCGTATTTCGCTTGCTGTTTTCACTGAATGAACAAAAATAGGGTTTGAGCATGTAAAGCTCAGATTTTCTGTCTGAATATAAATTCATTAAATTTGGTCTCCTTTGAGCCCAAAAACAAAATATATCTATAGTCAAGAGACTAAAGAATTTGAAGAGCATAAGCTGCCCTTTAGAAGTAAACTCCTGCGCCTTTTTGGAATTCTATCTGCTTTGATTGCGAGCTCCGTCATCATTGTAGCCATCGCATTCAAATTCATCGGCTCCCCAAAGGAAAAACGCATGCAGGCTCAACTAGAGCATTTGCAGGAAGAATATGATGATTTAAGTGATAAAATAGATGCAAGTCAAGAAGAGCTAAGTCTTCTTCAAAAGCGTGACAATGAGGTTTATCGAGTCATTTTTGAGGCAGACCCTCTGCCGTCAAATATCAGTGATGGCTTTAATTCTGCCAATACCTTAGCCATTGAAGAAGCTTTGGCTTCCTATGGGAATGACAAATTATTAAAGAACATTGAAAACAAAATTGAACAAATAGATGAGCGTATAAAAAAGCAAAGTGCCTCCTATGATGAAATTCTAAAAATTGCCGGCAATAAGGAAGAATTGTTATTGAAAATTCCGTCAATTCAACCTGTTTCAAATAAAAGTTTAAAGCGCATTGCTTCAGGATTTGGTTATCGAGTGGACCCAATTTATAAAATTGGGAAATTTCATGGTGGACTTGATTTTGCCGCGCCTCAAGGAACTCCTGTATATGCAACGGGTAATGCCACTGTTGAAGTTTCTGAATACAGTCGCGGAGGTTATGGGAATCGGATTTGGCTCAACCATGGTGCTGGCTATAGAACGCACTATGCTCACTTGGTAAAGCGTAAAGTGAAGAAAGGCCAGAAGGTCAAACGAGGTGATGTAATCGCGTGGGTAGGAAGTACTGGCAAGAGTACGGGACCACATTTGCATTATGAAGTGGAAAGAAAAGGGGAGCTTATAGATCCAATACATTTCTTCTTCAACGATTTAGGTCCAGGAGATTATGAACGTATGGTGAAAATCTCTCGTGGAGGTAATCAAAGTTTTGATTAACTTCAAATCAATGGAACAAAATCAACTGGCCCTATTTCAGAAACTCAAGGTTGGGGAACATCAAAATGTGCAAGAAAAGGTGGACGAAAGAAAGCTGTCTAAAGTATACTACACCATTTCGGAAGTTGCCAAAATGTTCGATGTAAACGCGTCCTTATTGCGTTTTTGGGAAAAGGAATTTCCCAAACAGCTGAAAAAAATCAAAAAAAATAAGAAGGGCGACCGTTATTATAATAAAGCTAATATTAAGGAGTTGAATAATATCTACTACCTCCTCAAAGAAAGAAAACTAACGATTGATGGGGCTCGAGATTTATTGAAGAAATCAAACAAAAGTGTACAGTCTGAAGTTGCTCTCATCGAAAATCTTCAAAAAGTGAGATCCTTTTTAGTTGAATTGAAAGCTAGTCTGAAAGAAACTGACTAATTTCGCGTCTAAATTATTACATGAAAAAAATTCTGATCCTATTGCTCAGCAGTCTTATTTTTCACAATGTGAATGCTCAACTATTCGTCCGAGAACTAGACCCTAAGACCGATGAAGTCCTGCTTAAAGGTCGCATTGAATTCAAGGACATGGCATTCGAAAGTGACTACCACTGGCTCAAAAGTGGAATGGAGGCTTATGAAGCCGACGAGGAAATGGTCAGCAAGCTAAAAGTGCTTTTACCCAAATATAGATATGTAGTCTTTTTAGGAACTTGGTGTCATGATACGCAATTATTGATTCCAGAATACTTCAAAACGCTTAAAATGGCCGATTATCCCTTCGAAGCCATCGAAATGTATGGTCTCAATAGAGACAAAGAAGCAATCAATATTGAACACAGATTGTACAATATTAAAAGTGTGCCGACCTTCATTATTATGGATAGATTCCGAGAAGTTGGACGCATCGTTGAAAGTGTTGAAACTTCTATAGAAGAAGAATTACTGAACATTTTAGAAAGCGACATCCAAGCACAATCTGAATAGTGAAACTCGATTTCCAAATTATTACGTCTTGTCAATCATTGGACGAGGATTGGGATAACAACTTAAATCCTGAACATCCCTTACACTCTTCCAAAGTGGGCGTGACTGAAATGGCCAAAAATCCTGATTTAGAACATTTCTATGTGCAGGTATTTGAAAATAATAAGCTCATTCTTCAAAGCTATTTTCAACAACTTCAAGTGTCAAGTAAACAATTCAACCTTAAGGGGAACGGGATAAAAGTTTTTTTCATTGAAACATCCATTGATTTCATGAAACCTAAGTTGATTGTCGCCGGAAATTTATTCCGCCACGATGTATCCATGCTAAAATTTTATGACATCCATTGTCCAATGAAACAGGCCGAGATTTACGAAGCGACATTTGACCATCTTCTCGAAAGACAAAATGCCCATGGCGTATTTCTAAAGGATATTAGTAAGGAAAATGCCAAATACTATTTCAAGAATGACGACTATCACAGAATGAAAGATGACATCGCCATGTATCTTGACATTCCATCATCTTGGGCGAGTTTTGACGACTATCAAAAAGACTTAAAACACAAATACAAACAAAGATCAAAAAAAGTACGTCGACAATTCAAGGATATAGAAATCAGAGAGTTGAGCATGGATGAAATTGTCCATTGCAAGAAACAAATGCACAAACTCTATAAGAATGTCACCAAGCAGCAGGTTGTTAGCATGGGTGAGTTGAGCGAAGATTTTGTTGTAGAATTAAAAAAATCTCTAGGAGATCGTTATAAGGTCTATGGATTCTTCAAAGAGGATGAAATGATTGCATTCTCTTCTGCCATAGTCCACGAAGGACTGCATGACATGAATTACATTGGTATGAATTACGATATTAATAGAAAATATAACCTCTACTTTAATATCCTCTTTCATTGCGTGGATTGTGCTATAGTCAATAATTGCTCAAGACTATTGCTCGGGCGCACTGCACTTGAAGCCAAAGCAATTGTTGGTTGTGAGCCTGAAAAACTCTTTGCTTTCTATAAAGTGAAGAGTAAATTTATCAATTTTCTCATCAAGAATATTTCGAAAAGATTTGAAACCAGATTAGGTGAAGCCTGGAGAAATAGGCATCCGTTCAAGGCAGAGCATTATAGTTAGACGGACCATTAATATCCCCTAAAATACCGTTCATCCTTTTATCAAATAATTTAGCTTAGTTCTTAACTAGCTTTATTCTCACTATGAAAAAGGAATCAATTCTTGTAGTCAAGGATTTACATAAAAAATATGGCCCAATAAAGGCACTTAATGGAGTCTCCTTCCAAGTGCCTCCAGCCTGCGTTTTTGGAATACTTGGCCCTAATGGGAGTGGTAAGACTACGCTCTTGGGAATAATCCTTGAAGTACTTAAAAGCAATGCGGGTTCATACGAATGGATTGGATATTCAGCCAAAAAGGATGCTCGTAAACGCATAGGTGCACTGCTCGAAACACCGAATTTTTATCATTATCTCAATGCAGTTGACAATTTAAAAATTGTCGCAGAAATAAAGAATATTAAAAATCCTCCTATTGAGGAAGTCTTGCAAAAAGTGAATCTACTTGCACGAAAAGATTCCAAATTCTCAACCTACTCATTGGGAATGAAGCAAAGATTAGCCATCGCTTCTGCTTTGCTCAATGATCCCGAAACTATCGTATTTGATGAGCCCACGAATGGCTTAGACCCTGAAGGAATTGCAGAAATAAGAAATCTGATTATAGCATTGAGTCAAGAGGGACGCACCATCATTATGGCCAGCCATCTCTTAGACGAAGTTGAAAAAGTTTGTACTCATGTAGCTATTCTTAAAAAAGGCAATCTTTTGAGCGCTGGACCAGTGTCTAGTATTCTAAACGAAAGCCCAGTCTACATTTTAAAGAGTGATAATTTAAATGCTCTCGAAACAACTTTACATTCTCATCCTAATCTAAAATCAATTCAACGGATTGACGATAAGCTAAGTGCTAGTTTTACTACAGTCATCACTGCCGCAGCCATTAATAAATATTGCTTTGAGAATAATATTCTTTTAGAGCACTTGCATGAAGACAAACAAAAGCTTGAACAAACCTTCTTAGAACTTATTAAATAAACGACCATGAAACTTTTAAAAATAGAGTGGCTCAAGCTCAAAAAATATAAAACATTTTACATATTGTCCGGGCTATTCCTTCTGGTCTTTCTACTAATTAATATCTGCATTGACCGAGGCTATTTGGATATCAAGGCGGGGCAGAATGCCTCCATCAGCTTATTTAGTGCAGACTACAGTTTTGCAGCAGTGTGGCAAAATCTATCCTATTATTATGGGTGGAGCCTCATTTTCTTTTGTGTGCTTGTCATCATTTCCATGAGCAACGAATTCAGATATAAGACACAGCGACAGCACATTATTGATGGTCTTAGTCGGACTGATTTTTTACACGCCAAGGTTCTATTTGTTGTAGTCCTCTCTATCATACTGACTTTGTTCTTCACATTGACTGGGCTTATTTTTGGGTATGCAAATGGTGGCGGAAACCCCTTTGAACACGCTCAACCTATTCTATATGTTTTCATCTACAGCCTAAACTTTCTATCCTTTTCTGCGCTACTAGCTTTACTCATCAAACGATCAGGATTGTCCATTATGCTTCTAATGGTCTATGTATTTTTTGAAAATATTATCTCATCTGTAGCCGACAAACTATTTAATATTCAACTCGGACGCTATCTGCCTTTGGAGTCAAGCGATGGTCTGTTCCCTTTCCCATTTGGCAAACTATTCAAGGCCATGTTAGCACCTCCGGCACAAGATTCCAACTATGCCATTATGCTCAGCATGAGTTGCGTTTTTATTCTAGTGTATTATGGTATTGCGCGTTGGCGGATGACGGCAGCCGATTTATAATTTTTCATTCTCATCAAATGAGTACACCCTTGTCTAAATCTTTATTTTGACGAGGGTTCTCAATTTCTATGCTAATCTACCAAAGACGTTCTATAAAATGCCTTCAAGAATAAGGAACCCAAATTCTTGTGTGGAGGAACGTAGTCTTTGAAGAGTGGATTTCCTTTCAAACTCCTACCAAGGTCGGTCCACATACGTATCCAATCGACATCTCGTCCAGCGAGTAAATCTCGATCCAAATAATCAAGTATCGGCCAATTGACCCTTCCGCTTCCAACTTGTTTGGTGCTAATAATTTGAGCCTCTGGACTCTTGGACATGATAGTTTCCAGATTATTAAAACCACCACAAGCCCCTAAGACAATAATCTTATTAGACGGCTGCAACTGATCTAAGGTAGTAGCCACATGATAACTATGGCCGCGTTGTACAATGATCGTGGGCTTTAAATTATTTGAAATGAGATACTCTTGGAGGGCTTTTTGAGCAAACTCATCATTGGGTTCGTCCAATGGGAGATTTGCAAATTTGATGACCTTATTCTTCCCTTTAGATTCATAAATGACCCATTGCGGATGAGAATGTTTTGTCCATTTTGAATTTGAATGTCGTCTAACAAAACCATTAAAGACTCCCTTGCCATCCTCATCTCCAGGAAAGAATATTTGTTGAATAATAACTCCAGAGTCATTCTGCAGGCTAGATATAGGCAAACTAGATATCGGTGGGACGCCCAACTCTGCGGTTACCGTAGAATCATTTCCCGTAAATAAAACATTGAGGATATGATATATTCTATAAGCCAAACGATTATCTATTTCCTTTGCCTTTTGTTTATTCATCTGTACTTCACTCACGAGTTGATCCTTCAACTTAGAATCTCTGATTGAGCTGTAAGTTGTCGCTACATCAATCGCTCCTTCTAAGCTCTCTTGCAAATTGCCTCCCAAATTGCCCACGAACATGCTCATTAGACTATCGCGTTGTGTTTGCTTCATGGTGCGTAAAAATGTATTGAGAGTATTATAATTTCCGCCTAGACGAATAAAGCGTCTGAAATTCGTAAAGTTTAAATCGTTCAAAAATGCATATCCATTTTTCCCTTTAAGCTTAGTAATGAATCTTGAAAAGAGTCCAGTATAACTACTAGTATAAAAATCTTGGTCACCTTCTGTGATGACATAATAAAGCTCGTTAGCATTGAAGCCTTTTATACTTGCAAAACGAACAGCCCCACTTTGGAAGTGCAGTTCATTCATTTTTTGTACATAATACTTCGTTTCTTGATGGAGTTCTTTAGAGAGTTGTGATTTTCTATTCACTTCTGTTGCAGTATTCAATTGGGCCACCAAACTTTTGTAGTAAGACGATTTACTTGATGTAGTCTTATTAATTTGAGCAATGCTCATTTTCCCATTATGAAAGTCATCTAAAAAGTATATGGCCTTCAATGCGGTATTACTTTCATCTCCCAATTTAATCAGGCTTTGCACAAGAGAGTCCTTACTCCTTCTTACAATATCACGTTCTACAGAGGTGGAACTTGCATAGTTCAATAAAAGTTTAGGGTTTGATTGTGCCGTTTTACTGACAATTAAATCTGCCACAGCTTCATCCTCAATATCCGCCAATCGAACAATCAGTTTTTCAGGGAAATGTTGGGCCGTTTCAGCGATGAGTTTGCTCTTGTTTTTTGGATCGGCATCGAGCAAGCCTTCGAGTCGGTAGAGATGTTGATCCGCATTTGCCTCAAGATATTTTTCAACAGTACTGTCTTTTATCGCTTTGAGCAATTCAAAATTCTGAAACAATATGCTTTTATGTTTGTTGACATCAAAATTTCCTTGATCTAATTCGTCATTAATGTTCTGTAACTTTTTAATGAGAAATGCTAGATAGCTTCTTCTTTCATCTCGTTCTTCAAAATTGTTGAATATGAAATAATTGATTTGATTCGCTTTATCAAAGCAGGCTTCAGATATCGCTTTGGAGCGCAACATATCACCATCTAAATTAAGAAATGTGTCTTTCACCCCATCAGCATAATCTATTCTCGTCTGTTCTCTTTCAAGATGGCGTAGGAATTGATACTCTGAACGAATGATCTTAGATGAATCAACAATTTGATTTTCTAAAACGAGTTGCGCCTTCGCTTCCAAAAAGCTCATTAGTGCAATAAGACAAATAAGTAGGTTCTTCACACTTTTAAAATTAAGTCTATGTTTAGTTATTGCAATCGTTCATTTGTTATGGATTCATAAAGGATGTAATTATTATTTTGAAAAATTAGAAATTTTGATTTCATTTGCGTTTCAAATTTTTAGAAAAATGCTAAATAACAAAATAAAACAAGCCGAAGCCTATCCAAGGTTCAGCCTGCATTTTTCCCTCTTTGGGTTTCAATAAATTTATTGAATAAGTCGGGGGAATCAGGCCCCGAAGACGACTAGGTCGCTAATCATCAATTAATTAATCATTAAATAAATTACTATGGGAATTACTATAGGAGAAATATACTTATTGCGAGCTCAAGATGCTTATCCATACGAAATGGAGGAGGCTTGCGAATTATTGAATTATGCCTTATCCTATGAGGAAAGTGCAGCTGCTTTGACATTGCTTGGAAAAATTCAACTCGAATACTTGAAAAAGTTTGGAGAGGCTGAAGAGACTTTCCTCCATGCCATTGCAATCGACTCTTCTTATATGGAGGCTTACGAAGCCTATATCGATTTGCTAATTTATTCAGAGCGTTTCGAAAGAGCAGAAAAAATAATCAATCATGTATTGAAGATGAAAACTTGTTGCAAAGCAAAATTTCATCGGATTAAATCTGTTGTTCATGAATGCCGAGCAGAATACGATTCAGCTATTGAGAGCTTGAAGGATGCCTTATTGTATACTTATAATCTTGACTATAAAGAATATCTTGAGGCTGAGATTACTCGAGTTGAATCTAAACGAGTTCTATTTGACAGTAGAAAAGTGACAGGCATCTACGACTATAAATTAGTCTAAGCTATTTGCTTATACGTGAATGTATGAGTCCTCCATTGATTTGGAGGACTCATTTTATTTCACTTAGTGAACCGATGCTTGTAAATTTTGAATGTCGTTCTGTATTGACAGAATAAGGACACAAGTGGCCGTACAAAATACCGGAGAAGTGATGCAATGATGTCCTTCCCAACTCCCGTCTTTATTTTGAATGTTCAATAAAGTCGCACTGATTTTTTCATACCACTTATTCCAATCTTCATCCTCAGCAATAATGAGACCTTCGCCTGTTTGCAAATAACTCAGAAACTCCTCTCCACCATTATTTCCAAATCCAGTCATGACCTCATCCTCTTGTGCTCTGACCTTGGATGCCTTATTGATTTGATAAGCCGTATAAGACTTTTGAGCTTTGTCGTCAGAGAATCCAATTTTCTTTAAATTATCAATGCTCACTTCAGCATCCTTTGCTAGCACACCTTCTTCCTTTGCCTTCTTTACACTCCTTTTGACCACTTTTGTTTCTTCGGCACTTCCTCGGCTACTTCCACTCACAGAATAGAGCATAACACCTGCTCCTTTTTCGGTTTTAATTTTTCCAGATGATAGATCAAAATTTCCTTTTTGATAGTCTCTCGATCTTTCCAATTTCGCTCGATCCACTTTTGCTCCTTTCTTATCAGCAGATTCAAGTGCATTGCTTGCAAATGACGACTGTAATACACCTGCCCATCCATCTTTTTTTGAGCTGCCATCATCATTTTGGTTCATCTCAATTTTGGCAGCGCATAAATCAAGACACTTCTTAATTTTGCCAACTCTCGAATCATTAGATGATAAAAAATCCAAAGCATTAGAGAAAAACTGCGCCGCTAGGACTACGTCAATATTTTGTCCCAATTTAACTTGTGGTTGCGTGCTCTTCAGTGTCGTAATGTTCTCACTATTCGATGGGCTCGCTTCCGTTACCTTGATTAAATAGGCGATACAATTTTTAAGTGCTTGCGATTCATTGCTAGGATCCGAACGCATCAATGCCATACCGACTAAAGAAGTTGTTGCAGGATCTGACTGAACTGAATGTGGGTCTTTCTTGCTTTGATTGTGATGATATCCTGCTCCCCATCCGCCATCGGCCAATTGACTTTTAAATAGCCAAGTCTTTCCTCCGTTCACGGCATCGCGAACATTATCTGGCAATACTATTTCTATATTATCTGCCAAACTATCCTTTCCCATAAGGCTCCTAAAAACACAGCCTTCTGTCTTAATTTCTTCAACTTTCAAGGCCTTACTTCCACCTAAAAATTGTTTGATAAAACTCATTTTCTTCTTAGGCTTTGTTGCACTGTGTTCGGCACAGCAATTTGCCTTCCCTTTCTTGGCATTAGATTTTGTAAGAACGAAGGAAGTCAAGCCACCAATGACTAGAATTAGAAGGACGTAAACGGTAATTTTTCTTTGCTTTCTCATGATATACTCTTTTATTGTGTAGAGTATGATTCCTAAAAGAAGAATAATTCACAATTCAATAAGTTAAAATTTCGGCCATTTTATAACAACAAGCATGTCAGCCGAATAATTACTCTAATTGAGTATCTATAAAACTCCATACGGATTGAAAATAATTCTCACCACCAACTGACCATAAATTTGCATGACCCCCACCTTCCACAATTTCTAATTGCTTCACCTCAGACTTCAGTGCATCAAAATTACTCTTCCCATATTCTGGCAAAATGAATTGGTCCTCACTTCCATGAGCCATAAAAACTGCTTGGGAAATTTGTGCACTGCTCTTGAGCGGCATGGCCTCTTCAGGATCAAAATTGGCCATCTTGCCGGCACGCCAAATGGCAAAGTTCATGAGCCCATCTAATCTAAATCCAGCATATCGTTCAAAATAATCTTTAGTGATTTGCTCAAAAGAGCAAAAAGTACTCTCAATTATTCCAAAATCGATTCTTTGGTCAATTGCTAATGTTTGCAAAGCCACGGCACCACCTAATGATCTGCCCCAGATTCCTATGGGCAATTCTTGATCTAATGAATCTACAAAATGTTTGATGTCTCCTTTTTCTTTTGCCCCAAAAGTGCAATAAGTCCCTTCACTTTCTCCATGGGCGCGCAAATCTATAGCCAATATATTAAAGCCTCTTTTTTGTAGTTCTGGAATCAATGAATTCCAATCCTCTTTGCTTGCGCGAATTCCATGCACCAAAACCAAAGTAGCTTTTGCAGAATCCTGCGCCAAATGATAAGAAGCCACTTGATTCAAACCATCCTCAGTCTGCACAACAATTTTTCTGTTTCCATTTGCCACCATTTGGATTGATTGATTTGAACCTTTAACAAACTTGGCCGTTTTAATTATGGGGTGATGTATGGCCACGATGAGTTTTGGTATTGTAAACCAAAGGACATAGGAAGTCAGCAAAATCAACAGAAGAAGTAGTATTCGCCATTTTTTGCGCACATAACGAAAATAGAAAACAGGCTCTAAAGGCTTTCACAAAATTGAGAAAAAGTGACTATTTTCAAATTCCTACAATTGGTTATCGGAAAAGGATGTAATTTCTGATCTATACTTCTTAACTTCTGAGATAAATTCGCGATGTTCCTTAGGATAGTCCAACAAGTTTTTTGAATTACTGTCAAGTATTAGTTCATCATATAGTTTTAAAAAGTAAATTAACCTTTTGGATAAATTATTACTCTTAGCCAAATTGAGTTGCATTACTAAACTTGATACCTGTTCAGAATCAAGGGACAAATCATTCACCATTCTACCAAAAAACAAACTCGGGTATTCCTCAAATTTTGACTCCAATGTCAATTCTGATTCAGATAACTCATAGGCTTTCAAGAAATGTTCAAGTGATAAATGATAGCAATTCTTAAATAGAGCTGCTGTTCCAATGCCCACACAAGCAAGGACGTCCTCACTTCGAATATTCAAGCATTTTTCAAAATAAGATATAGCTTCATCAAATTTGTTCAGGTTTATCAAACAACTTCCTAACAAGTTGAAAAGCATAGAATTTAATTCTTCATCTAAATCATTATTCTCAGCAAGTTTCAAGTCCTTAATCGCTAATTCATACTCCTTAAGTTGAAAATGTGACTTGCCACGAATCAAAGAATAGAATTTTTTGTTTTCGAATGAAACATCATAATTTTCAAGAAGATTGACAACTTCTACATTTTTATCTTGGACCAAAAACAACTTTAATTGGGTGTTGAAGTATGCTCTAGTTCCAGTATCTTCAATTTCATTCAGAACAATTTGCGCTTCATCTAAATGTTCTTTTTCGATGCATTCATTAACCTCTTGTAGCAACTCATTATTAGGAAAGTAAAGATGGCTAATTCTTGCTTTTCTTTTCAAAACTAATTCTTTAAATTCTGCGATTTCCGAGTTCTCGGTCAGCTCCATAACAGAATAACACAGTGCTACAAAATCAAGCCATAAATCTGAAATACCATGTTTATTCTCCCCCGACGTGAGAGCCATTCGCAACATTGGGTCAGCAATTTCGTATAACTTATCTCTATTATTATTCGGATCCTTGTGAGATTCTATCAATTGCCTTCTCTTTAATTCCGATAATTTCTTGGAAATAGATGTCTTAGGTATAAAATTATCTCTCGCAATTTCCGAGCCCCTTTTTGGTACTCGTTGAAATGCCAAATAATAAAGAATTTTCTGTTCTAGCGGTGGTAAAGGTCGAATGAACGATTCGAAATATGGTTTGAGCTCATTTATAGTATTCAAGAAAATTTTGGATAAACTTGATAACGTATCCGCTTTCAAAAATTCATAGAACCTAATCAACAGCCTCGGATTTCCCTTAACTAATTTATGAATAGCCTTAATTGAGCCCTCACCTTTTCCCTCTAAAAATTTCAAAAGCTCTCTGTTATTTTCAATGATCGCTAGCTCCTTGAGTAGATTCAAAGATTCAGAAAAAGAAAATTGTTTCAGATAAATTGTTTCGAAAAAGCCAAAAAATGGTTTGTCCTCTTTGTCAATGTCAGCACTTAATACCTGAGAAGTGCAAAAAAAACTAATATTAGAGTTTCGGGTCAAAAATGCTCTAAGTTGACTTTGTCCATCGAACTTTATCGCATTGAAAATTTCGTCTAAATTTTCTAGAAAAATAAACATTGGTTTAGAATCAATGAACTCAATTAATATGTTTTCAGCTTGGCTGATTTGATTCTCTTCATTTGTCTCTTTTAATTTTTTAAGACTATTCTCGATATATCCCTTCGTCTCTGGATGCCACCGTTTAAATGACTGCAATATCCTAATTAGGACATCTAAATAATTGTCGACTCCATATTCATCTTCGGACAAATAGGCAATTTTACATCTCCCCTCCTTGAGCAGAGGCTGTAATCGATTATACATAACAGCTAGAAGATGAGATTTACCCATTCCACGCTTACCAATGATTTGAATTTGCACTGATTCTTCTTCAGAAATGGCGCTGACAATTTTTTTTTCTAGATTGTCAATTAGTTCCTTTCTTCCGAACAACAGTCGTTCCAAAATTGCTGGTTTAACGCTTTTGGCATTGAACGTTAGAACGGATTCGACTTGATTATTTAGACTTTGTTTATTCTCCACCATCTCTTAATTATTTTATACTTAAATGAATAATGTCTCCTTTCGTTTATAATATTTCTCGTTAGATATTGTTCTTTTTGCAACACTTCGAGTGTTTCCAACAGCTCTTTTTTTTCAATATCCGTGCTATTTAATAGCTCCTTTTCATCGACACTATCTTTTTGACATATCATCTCAAGTATTTTCATTGCCTTTTCTTCCCGGATAGGATAGTAAATTGAAAGTCGATTAGTAAGTTGATCAAAAACCTCACAAGCAGAATTTTGATGGTTTTCTAGAATGTCTTTAATTGCTAACTCTATATTATCTCTAGATAATTTTGATGAGCAGTTCAAGTTTAAGTACGAAAATATTTTATGAATAAAATAAGGTAATCTACTACTGTATTCAAGTATTAGGTCCATACACTTTTCTTTATCTACGTCAGCTTCAAAACCACTCAAAAAAAGACACTCACATAAAAATCTTGCATCTTTACGTGTCATATTACCTAATGAGAAAATTTCGAAATCATTAAAAGGCTCACCTGTATAGCCATGGTCATCTCTGAGCTTGCTCAGTACTACATTCATTCCAACTGAACCACAGATTAAATAACGAATTTTGCCTTCTTCCTTGAATTGGTACCTCAACTTTCTCAATTCATCAAGTAATTGCATTGCATCATGGGCTTTCCCAGCCTTTATCCAATCCCATAACATCAGTGGAAGTTCATCTAGTATTAACGTGAATACTTCATCCTTTTCATTACTTCTTTCAGCAATATCCTTTAAAATGGCTCCCAATGACTCTTTCCACCTTCCAGCGAACTCGTGTGTTGAAAATTTCATGCCCTTAATGTCGATTTCACTGGGTTTTACTCTCTTATAGAAATCTTTTAACGACTTGAACTTGGTCTTCAACCATGGCTTTGAGGAATACTTCAGTAGTTGTTCCAACAGATTATCTGTTAGCTCGTCAAGACCTTTAACTCCTTGCAAAATGAAATACACCGCTTTATTGCCTAATTCTTCATTTTGTGTTCTATACTCAAGCTTTTGAACCAACATCGTTTTGCCCATTCTTCTAATTTCTTCCACTCGAACACTTTGATTCTCTAACAATTTGAGGACTTGATCTATCTCAATCCTAGAGACAATTTTTTCCCTCTTTATGGTTCCTGTTGTAGCTCCTAATTTATATGGTTTTCTAATCATTGTTTCTGTCTTCTCGGTAAACATACGACAAAATCATCTCGTGTCAAAATTATCTTGTGTCAAGTATGTCTTGTGTCTATTCTATCTTGATTTGTAGTCAATTAGAGTGGGACGGCTGCAAGAAGCCACTTATAAAAACTTCTAGAGCTCTAAAGGCTTTCACAAAATTGAGCTTTCTACGTATCTTTAGAGGATATCAAACGATTCAAGATGAAAAAAATTTACTTATCACTTATTTTACTGTCTGCAACTCTAGCCATTCAGGCGCAAGACTTAACATCAACTAGTCCGACCAATAAGGTGGCCATAGTCGAAGAATTTACCGGAACTAGCTGTCCTGCATGCCCTGCTGGTCATACAGCTATCAAAAATTTATTGGCGAGTAGCACTGATGCAATCGCGATTGCGTATAGCCCATCCAACTCTTCACTCACTGGACCAAATAATGGTGGTGTTGACACGAGAAGAGCCTTCGCTAACGCTTATTACACGAATCCGTACTATGACAATGGTGGAGGACGTTCAATGCCTTCATTTCACGTAAACAGAAAAGTACTTTCAGCTACTCCTGGACGCAAGGTCACTACAGCAGCAATGCCTACTGAGGCTGCTGCAATTAATTCAGAAGCATCACCTGTTAATATGGGTCTTGAGTCTCTATATGACGCAGGATCAAATGAATTGGACATTGAAGTAGAAATGTATTTTACTCAAACTGTGAGCAATACTTTGGGATTATATGTTTTGATAACTGAAGATAGTGTTGAAGCAAATCAATCGGGCTCTACTCAAGTTCCTTATTATCACTACCATCTCTTCAGAGAAAATGTAAGTGCTGGTCAATTAGGAGATGCTTTAGGTACTACCACCAACGCCATGGACTATGCAACAAAAACTTACAGCTTCGATTTAAATTCAACAATTGACCCATTAGTTATTGGCGAGTGTCATGTTGTTGCATTTCTATACGACCAGACTTCTGGTGAGGTTTTAACTGGTATTTCAGTTGCTGCAGAAAATGGATCAACTCGGACTGCACCAGCTAGCGTCCTTGATTTGAGCAAAGCATTTGGAATGAACATTTATCCTAACCCTGCTCAATCAGAAGTAAACATTGCATTTGAAAATAAAGATGCTGATGATATGAAAATTGATATCTTGAGCATTGAAGGCAAAATTGTTTCTTCATTGGATATACAAAGACCAACAATCGGTGAAAATGTAAAAAGCATTTCAACAAGTCATCTTGCCAGTGGAAGCTATTTCTTGAAAATTTCTCAAGGAACGAAAGTAGGAATTAGCAAATTACAGATTCGCTAATTTTTATTCTCATAACACAAGAAAAGCCCCATCTTACGGTGGGGTTTTTTTTAATTCGTATTTTTGGAATAGACATCATGAAATCGAAAATTCTTTGTATCTTCTTCTTCATCTCGAGCTTAGGACTTAAAGCTCAAAACCTGACCGATACTTTAGATTCCTATAAGAAGGTAATTCTCGAAGAGTTCGGCGGAACAACTTGTAATGCGTGTCCAACGGCACATCAAGCCGTGACTTCCCTACTAGACACAAATTCAAATGTGGTAGCAGTCAACTATTCTCCTGCTAATCATTTATTAGCTGAACCTTGGAATGGCGGGAATGATTTGAGACGAAACTTCCCAATACTCTTATTCACAGATCCTTATTTCAATAACGGCGGTGGACTTTCCATGCCCAGCTTCTTTGTAAACAGACGTGTTTTTTCTACAAATACCAATGGCGGGAGGAAGCTCAGCACCTCAGAAATATCTGCACCCGTTGATTCAATCCAATCTGAAATCTCATCAATTAATATAGGTCTTGAATCTCTGTTCAATCCCGCAACTAATGAACTGCTAGTTGAATGTGAATTATACTTTAAGTCGTCTACCACCAATTTTCTAGGCATTAATGTAATTATTGTTGAGGACAGTGTAGTTGCTAATCAAAACGGAACAAGCATTTCTCCTTATTATCACAATCATGTATTTCGAGAAGCACTGACAGATCAATATGGAGACCCTATTCTGAGCTCAACGAATGCTGGCGATTACTTTCAAAAAAGTTTCACTTTCAACTTAAGCAATTCGATAGACCCATTGAATATTGACAATTGCCATATCATTGCATTCGTCTATGATATTAGTGCCGCCGAGAATATTACTGCAGTTCAAGTGAAAGCGAAAAATGGAACGACAAGAATTACTCCTACTCGACTAGAAATTTTGCAGTCAAAAAAGCAGTTGTCTATCTTCCCAAATCCGGCACGTGATGAAGTAAGGATTAACTTTGAGACGTCTTCAAATCAGAAATCTCAAATTCGCCTTTTAAATTCGTATGGTATCAAAGTTCGGAGCGAAGTTTTACCTCATGGCCAAAAAGGAATAATTCTAAATACCCAAGATTATCCTAGAGGACTATATTTCATACTTGTTGGACAAGGAAGAAATCTAATTCGTACTTCATTATTACTTCAGTAGTTTATACTTTTAAGTGTTCCAGGATAAAAACCTGTGCCATGAAGAAAGAAATCAGTCTAAAGCTCTTGCCCAACGAAATCAATGACGACACATTCATTGAAGAACGAGTGCGCGAAGAATTAAATATCGATCAAGCAGAAGTGTTGAACATTAGAAAAATCAAATGTTCGCTTGATGCTCGCAAACAACCCATCAAGTACCTGATGAAATTAGAGGTTGGCGTAGATGAAAGCTTAGGAGATGAAACTGAAGAATTTATATTTAAAGATGTTCATAATAAAGAAGCGCTCTATATCATAGGAGCAGGACCCGCGGGGCTTTTCTGCGCATTAGAATGCTTAGAACTCGGCCTCAAGCCCATTATCATTGAACGAGGCAAGAGAGTAAGAGACAGGCGTAGGGATTTAGCAAAGCTCAATAAAGAAGGAGTTCTAAACGAAGAGAGCAACTACTGTTTCGGAGAAGGAGGCGCTGGGACCTATAGTGATGGGAAATTATATACCCGTTCAAAAAAAAGAGGAAGCGTTGCCAAGATGCTCAAACTCTTTGTTCAGTTCGGGGCAGATGAAAAGATTCTCTGGCAGGCACACCCACATATTGGGACCAATAAATTGCCCTCGATAATAGAAAGCATTAGAGAAAAAATCCTTGAATGCGGCGGACAAATAGAATTTGAAAGCAAACTCACAGATATAATAATCAAGGATGATTCTATTCGTGGCTTTGAAGTCAATCATACAAAAACCTATGATTGTAAAAGACTCGTCTTAGCCACAGGACATTCAGCTCGAGATGTATATAGTCTTCTTGCGAAAAGAAAGGTTGCACTAGAATTCAAAAGCTTTGCGCTTGGGATTCGTATTGAACATCCCCAAGACTTGATTAATACTATCCAATATGGTAAAGAATATGCTCGGGCCATCAATTTGAATCTTGAGCATGCGCTACCGCCCGCAGCCTATTCCATCAGTCAGCAAGTCAACGGAAATGCGCTCTTCTCTTTCTGCATGTGTCCTGGAGGAATTATCGCCCCAGCATCGACCGAGCAAAATCACTTGGTTGTCAACGGTTGGAGCCCTTCTAAAAGAAACAATCCTTATGCCAATAGCGGGATGGTGGTCGGAGTCAACGAAGAACAGCTCGATTCTAAAGATGTCTTCTCAGGCATAAAGTTTCAATCGGCGATTGAAGAAAAAGCGTTTTTAGTTGGTGGCGGAAAATTTAAAGCTCCAGCGCAAAGGCTGACAGATTTTCTGAGCAAAAATGCATCATCCTCAGTGCCTGAAAACTCCTACCTACCTGGAACCACTGCGGCTTCTATGGATGACATACTGCCCAAATATATCTGCCAAACACTGCGTCTGGGTCTAAAACAATATGGTCGTAGAATGAAGAGTTACATCAGTAAAGAAGCCGTTCTAATCGCGACAGAATCACGTACATCGTCACCGCTTCGAATACCACGCGACCGTGAATCTTTGGAGCATACTCAAGTCAAAGGACTCTATCCATGTGCGGAGGGAGCTGGTTACGCTGGCGGTATAATTAGCGCTGGAATTGACGGACAACGCATCGCAAAGATGGCATTTGTAAAATGATTGTAATTATCAAAGGTTTAAGAAAACCTGAAATGTAGGAGCTATACATTTGTGCCAAACTAAACAAATGAAACTAAACACTATCCTCCTTGTTGCTCTTTGTTCTATTACACTCATGAGCGCTTGCAAAGTAAACAAATCAACTTACATCAGCAATGCATTTGACATGATCAAAGCATCCTTCCCAAATGCTCAAACTAAAATGATCAATGATAAGATTCAAGTCATTTTCCCTAATAACGACATGTTCGAATCAGGTTCAAGTATTTTGAAACCAGCATTTGACGCAAGGGTTACAGAATTTTCTAAAATTTTGAACAAATTCCCCAATACTAAATTGAACATCACAGGACATACTGATAATGTTGGAGATCATGATTCTAATGTAAAACTTTCAGAAGACAGAGCATTACATGTAAAAGAATCACTCATCGCTCATGAGGTAGATGGAGCTAGATTATACTCCCACGGGCATGGTGAAACGAAACCTATTGCAAACAATTTATCAGAGACTGGACGTGCTGAAAATAGAAGAGTAGAATTTGAAGTTTACTATAGCAAATAAGACAAAAGATTAAATTATAAAGAGGGCTGTTCTAACGAACAGCTCTCTTTTTCGTTGACTATCAACTACTTAAGCAAATAAAATAGGCCTCATTGATTATTTGCTCGTCTTCCTTAATTTTGAAGAGAAGAAACACCAACAGAAAAATGAAACCTATTCTTTTACTTGCTGTCATGTTCTGCATTCTGGGGACCTCATGTTCGACCTCTAGAAATAAAAATGCTTATATGAAAAAGTTCCATGCCATGGCATCGGAAAGTTTTCCTGATGCCATGGTACAAGTAGACAATAGCCGTATTAAAATCATCTTTCCAGAAAGTGCAATGTTCAATACAGCGAGCGCGGATATTCTCCCTGAGTTCGAAAAAAGCCTACAAAAATTTGCGCAATTACTGAATAAATATCCTAAAACAATTCTCACAATTATAGGTTTCACGGATAGCCGGGGAGAGAAAGACTATAATATGATGCTTTCCTATGAACGCTCCGGGAAAACTCGTGCATATTTAGAAAAAAGTGGGGTTGATAACAATAGGCTATTCTCAGATGGTCTTGGAGAGAACTATCCAAGAGCGACAAACTTTACAAGTCGAGGACGAGCTAAGAATAGAAGAGTCGAATTCGAAATTAGATACAGTAATTACTAAAATTACTAGGCAGCTTCCTTCTTTTTAGCTTGCTTTTCTGCGTAAGCCATCGCAGCTTCTCTTACCCATGCACCTTCGTCCCAAGCCTTATTGCGCGCAGCGAGACGTTCTTTGTTACATGGCCCATTTCCTTTGACGACATTCCAAAACTCATCCCAGTTTATTTTACCGAAATCATAATGTCCTCTTTCTTCATTCCATTTTAGATCTGCATCTGGTAATGTAACGCCCAAAATCCTAGCCTGGTCCACAGAAGCATCAACAAAGCGCTGACGCAATTCATCATTGGTCTGCCTTTTAATTTTCCATTCCATACTTTGTTTTGTATTCGTGCTCTCTTCATCACTTGGACCGAACATCATAATACTTGGCCACCACCAGCGATTTACAGAATCTTGTAGCATGGCTTTCTGTTCTGCAGTGCCTTTACTCAAAGCCAAGAGACTTTCATAACCTTGTCTTTGATGAAAACTTTCTTCTTTGCATATTTTCACCATGGCTCTTGCATAAGGGCCATAAGATGTTCTACAAAGCATTACTTGATTCATGATAGCAGCGCCATCAACCAACCATCCAATAGCACCAATATCAGCCCATGTCAAGGTTGGATAATTGAATATACTGGAATACTTAGCGCGACCATCATTGAGCTGCTCAAACATTTCATTTCGAGTAATCCCCAGAGTTTCAGCTGCAGAATATAGATATAAACCATGGCCTGCTTCATCTTGAACTTTTGCGAGTAAAATGAGTTTGCGTCTTAAACTTGGTGCTCGGGAGATCCAATTTCCTTCGGGTAACATTCCTATTATCTCACTATGAGCATGTTGAGAGATTTGTCGAATCAAGGTTTTTCGGTAACCCTCGGGCATCCAATCTCTTGCTTCTATTTTAACTTCATTCTCAATCTTCTCAAGAAAAATTTGTTCTCCTTTACTCTTGCTCATAGGACCTAATTGTATCTCTACAAATATACTACCTAAAATGCAGCCGTTTTTTTATTGAATTTGAATATGCAAGTGCTAAAGGCTCTGAACTATACAATCATGAGAAGAAATCCCCTTTCTTATAAAAAAATCCAATGCATCATAAATAGGATGTATGTAGGGCTCTAAAATTGAGAAATCGTGCATCGAGCGGTATCTTTGTCAGAATTAAGTAATCACAATGGCAAAATCCAAGTTTTCTACAATTGGGAGGAAAGTGTTGATGGCCCTTTCTGGTCTATTTCTAGTTTCATTTCTAGTCATACATGTTTCCATAAACCTAATTTCAGTTTTTAGTGAAGATGCGTTCAATACGGCATCTCATTTTATGGGAACAAACCCTCTGATTCAATTCGTAATGCAGCCTGTTCTTATGTTTGGTGTATTCTTCCATTTAATTATGGGAATATATCTAGAGCTCCAAAACAATAAGGCTAGAACGACCAAGTATGCATATAATAAAGCAAGTGCCAATTCATCTTGGATGTCCCGAAATATGATTTTTACAGGAGCTGTAATCATGGCATTCCTAGGACTTCACTTCTATGATTTTTGGGTGCATGAAATGAATGTAAAATATATTAATGCTGTACCGGACTTATCGCCAACAAGATATTATGAGGAAACCGTCGAGAAGTTTCAGGACATCTGGAGGGTTTTAATTTATGTCATTTCATTTATAGCACTTGCTTTGCACTTGCTGCATGGATTCCAATCATCATTTCAATCTGTTGGATTCAATCATAATAAATACACCCCACTGCTCAAAAAATTAGGCAATGCCTTCGCAATAGTCGTACCAGCTCTTTTCACATTGATTGCTGTGTATCATTTTTTAAATCATTAATTAAAGGTCAACGAAAATGCTAGATTCAAAAGCACCCGACGGTCCACTTAAGGATAAATGGACAAAACATAAAAACAAAATCAATTTGGTAAACCCTGCCAACAAACGTCTCATTGACGTCATCGTTGTTGGTACTGGCTTGGCAGGAGGATCAGCCGCTGCAACATTAGCAGAGCTCGGTTATAATGTGAAAGCATTTTGTTATCAGGACTCTCCTCGAAGAGCACACTCGATTGCCGCTCAAGGGGGAATCAATGCTGCCAAGAACTATCAAGGAGATGGCGACTCTGCTTATAGATTATTCTATGATACAGTCAAGGGTGGTGACTATAGATCACGCGAATCCAATGTGCACCGCCTCGCTGAAGTATCAACAAACATTATCGATCAATGTGTAGCGCAAGGTGTTCCCTTTGCAAGAGACTACGGCGGTCTATTAGACAATAGATCATTTGGTGGAGTATTGGTTTCAAGAACTTTTTATGCCAAAGGTCAAACTGGACAGCAGCTCTTGTTAGGTTGTTACTCAGCTATGAATCGTCAAATTGCTCGAGGCAAAATCGAAATGTATAATAGACATGAGATGTTGGACATCGTAAAAGTCGATGGAAAGGCAAGAGGTATTATTGCAAGAAATTTGACTACAGGTGAAATTGAAAGACATTCAGCCCATGCAGTAGTCATAGCTTCTGGTGGCTATGGAAATGTCTATTTTCTTTCAACCAATGCTATGGGTTCTAATGCCACAGCGGCTTGGAAAGTTCATAAGAAAGGCGCCTACTTTGCAAATCCATGCTATACTCAAATACATCCGACCTGTATTCCTCGTTCGGGTGACTACCAATCCAAACTGACCTTGATGTCTGAATCATTGAGAAATGATGGTAGAATTTGGGTGCCAAAAAATATAGAAGACGTCAAAGCCATTCGTGAGGGGCGCAAGAAACCTACAGAGCTCAGTGAAGATGAAAGAGATTACTATTTAGAAAGAAGATATCCTGCATTTGGGAATCTAGTGCCACGAGATGTTGCGAGTCGAGCTGCAAAAGAGCGTTGTGATGCTGGATATGGAGTCAATCCAACGGGAGAAGCCGTATACCTCGATTTTAAATCTGCCATTGAACGTTATGGTCGAGAGCAAGCAAAAATGCATAATATGGTTAATCCTTCTCAGGAAGAAATCATAGACATGGGAGAAAAAATGGTAAAGTCTAAGTACGGCAATCTCTTTCAGATGTATGAAAAGATCGTCGATGAGGATCCTTACAAAACACCAATGATGATTTATCCTGCAACTCACTACACCATGGGTGGTGTTTGGGTCGATTATAATCTCATGACTACCATACCAGGTTGTTATGCCATAGGAGAAGCAAACTTTTCAGATCATGGTGCCAACCGACTAGGAGCATCTGCATTGATGCAAGGGCTTGCTGACGGCTACTTCGTGCTGCCTTATACAATTGGTGATTATTTATCTCATGATATACGAACAGGACCAATTGCAACGGACACTCAAGAGTTCGATCAAGCGGAAAAAGATGTTCGCGAACGATTAGACTTCTTTGTAAATAATGAAGGCTCTCACTCCGTTGATTACTATCACAAAAAATTAGGTAGAATAATGTGGGACAAAGTTGGCATGTCTCGAAATGCTAAAGGCTTAAACGAGGCTATGGCAGAGATTAAAGAATTGCGTGACGACTTTTGGAAAAATGTATCTGTCCCAGGTGATGCAAATGGCGTAAATGCCGAATTGGAAAAAGCAGGTCGTGTGGCCGACTTTTTAGAGCTGGGCGAGCTTTTTGCAAAAGATGCCTTGGATAGAAATGAATCTTGTGGTGGGCACTTCAGGGAAGAGTCCGTTGAGCTCGACGGTGAGCAAGAAGGAGAAGCAAAGCGTGACGATGAAAATTACGCTTATGTTTCTGCATGGGAATATAAAGGCGAGCCTTCAGATGCTGTTCTTCATAAAGAACAGCTGGAGTTTAAGGATATAGAATTAAAACAAAGAAGTTATAAATAGTAGGAAGTACTTAAGAAGAAGATGAAAGAAACATTAAAAATTAACAATTTTGGACCAATCAAGGATGTAGATCTTGATTTAAAAAAGGTTAATGTATTCATCGGTGATCAAGGGACAGGAAAAAGTACTGTCGCAAAATTATTGAGTGTTATGAAGCTGTTTACTCATTTTTCCATTTTTTATCAAGATGAACCAACAGTGGAGCAATCTCATACATGGCAGTTTAACCAATATTTGAAACAATTTGAACTCGATACTTTAGTAAACTCCACAACATCAATATTTTATTCAAATGGAGACTTTAAGATACATTTTGAAAAAGGTGAATGCAATAAGTCGTTAGTTGACAACTCAATTTTTAGAGCGGGTATTGTAAACTATATTATTGCTGAAAGATCTATGGTTTCAATGCTTGAAAATGCACTTTTTGCAATAATTGAGGTTGGAGCCAAATTGCCGACTCTATTCAATCGATTTGGAATAAAATATAATAAAGCTCGAACTGAAATTAACAGAGGTTGGTACAAAAACATACTTGGTGTTGATTTCAGGCACAATAAAGGAATTGACTATGTTTATGATGCTGATGTCGATTTGAATGTTCCATTAAAGTTTGCATCAAGCGGAATTCAGGGGACCATTCCTCTGCTAGTTCTACTTGAATCTGTAGTTGAAAAAATACATTTAGGAGGAAGGTTTGGACTCATAAAGGATAATTTTCTAGTTATAGAAGAACCTGAAATCAATCTGTTCCCTTCCACTCAAAACAAATTACTAAAACATATAATTAAAGAGAATATCGACGTCCAATTCAAAGAAGAAGTAGATGAAAATGGGATGATCAGATATGACGAAAAGAATCCTAAAAGATACTACAAGAACCAGCTTTTAATAACTACACATAGCCCATACATCCTGTCTTCATTGAACAACTTGATGTATGCTTTTTTGGTGGGTACTAAAAATGACAAATTAATATCTGTAGACAAAATAATAGAATCAAAGTGTTGGCTAAATCCCAATGATGTTACTTGTTACCTCTTAAAAAATGGCACATACGAAAATATAATGGACAAAGAATCTGGACTGATTGATACACTGAAAATTGATGATGCCTCGGACATCATCAATGAGGAGTTTGATAAATTAATGGCTATTGAACTTGAAACGGAAAATTGAAATTAGCTACAAAAATATCTTCTTGCACTAAGTCTTTCTCAGATAAAAAAAAGACTCTATCAGATCGTCGTGGTTCAAAATCAAAATACATGATTGAAAACCCGAATGGAGAAAAATTTTCTGTCATTGAATTCGATCATTGTGTTTTTGATAACGAGGAAGAAAAGTGTGACTATGGAGTATCTAGCGCTTCCAGTATCCACTACATAGAATTAAAGGGAGCCAATCATAAAAAAGGGTTTAGTCAATTGCATAACACCATCAAACTAACCCAAAAACATTTCAAGAAAGAAATTAAGGCGAGACTAATTGTCACGAAAGTCAATGCCCCTCAATTAAGAAAAAACAATGATTATAAGGCACTTGTCAAGCTAGTTGGTGGAACTTTGAATGGGAAGAAACAATTACTAGTCATGAAGAGCGGACAATTTATCGAGAAATTAAACTAAGAACTAAACTATGGAAAAAGGAATGAACTTAACATTGAAAATTTGGCGACAGAAAGAGGCTAATTCAAAAGGCGCAATGATGTCTTATGATGTTTCCGATATTTCAGAGCATATGTCATTTTTAGAAATGATGGATGTGTTGAATGAGCAACTCGTAAACAAAAACGAGGAGCCTGTAGCCTTTGACCATGATTGTCGTGAAGGCATTTGTGGTATGTGTTCTATGCATATCGATGGAGAAGCTCATGGACCGGGGCGTGGAATTACTACATGCCAACTACACATGCGTAGTTTTGAGGATGGAGACACCATCCATATAGAACCCTTTAGAGCTAAGGCCTTTCCAGTTATAAAAGACTTAATAGTAGACCGTTCTTCATTTGACAGAATTCAACAAGCCGGTGGATATATATCTGTAAATACTTCAGGAAATACTCAAGATGCCAATTCCCTTCCAATACGTAAAGAAGATGCCGATCTATCAATGGATGCAGCAACTTGTATAGGCTGTGGTGCTTGCGTAGCTACTTGTAAAAACGCTTCAGCGGCCCTCTTTGTAAGTGCTAAGGTGTCGCAGTTTGCCCTACTACCTCAAGGTCAGGTCGAGTCTAAAGAACGTGTGCAGAACATGGTTGCTCAGATGGATAAGGAAGGTTTTGGTAGTTGTACAAACACTGGAGCCTGTGAAGTGGAATGTCCGAAAGAAATTTCCATAAGCAATATCGCACGCATGAATAGAGAGTTGTTGAAGGCCCAGATTGGGGGTTAATGAGAACTCCAATTCTCACAAAAAATAAAGAATCCAAACTCCAAATAATATGTTCAAAAAAATACTAATCCTCTTACTCATTCCAGCATTCACTTTCGCTCAAAAGGTCGATAAAAAAACTGGGGACATTAATTACAATGGTGAGGTCATTGGCAAGGTTGAAAAAAGTGGTGGCATACTCAAAACATTCACTCTTTATGATGCTTCTAATGAAGAGGTCGCTGCCTTTGAACCAAATGGTGAAAGTGGGGATGACTTTGCTTATGAAGTCTTCTTTGCTCAAACTGACAATAAAGGGGAATGTCCAGGAAATGTTGGATTTGCTAATAAAATTGCCAAGGCCTTTGTAAAATCTAAACTGATAGATAATGGAAATTATAACTCCAATAAGGAAGCAAGATTCATGTCTGCCTTAATGGGAGAATACTATGGCGGTAATGTTGTGTCTAAACCGCGTCGTACAGAAAGAGTTCGTAATGAAGAAAATGAATTGCTCGAACGTGATAGAGATGGAATGATTCAAGTTTTTGGCAATTCTGTAAAACAAGATTTTAAGGATATCGCTTCAATAAAGAAATCACAAAAGGCCACTGATGGAACGATAGTTTATAGAATAAAAGTTTTTAATCATCTAGGCAAACAAATTGCTGAGGCGAGTGGTAGAGGAATCAATGCAAAAAACTATTCTGTAACAACATTCAAGGACAATCGAAATCACAATGTTCGCATTTCAAATAACATCAGTGAGGTCAAAGACATCATCGAAATGCTGGTTGACAAATACTATTTATAAAAAAAGCCCCGAATCTATCGGGGCCTTTTCTTCAAATATTTTAATTTCTATTTAAATTCTTCGACAGCAGCATTCTTAGGCTTGATGTGATAGGTCGCGCCAATTGTAATCAACATTGGATTACCCGCTATGCTGAATCCATCGCCCCATCCGAGACCATAACCTAACTCAGGACTGATGGCCCATTTGAGATCTTTATCCATAAAGAAATTTGCACCAATTGAGAATGAAGAAAAGAAATCTGGTGCAGAATCAACGAGTCCACCGATTAAATCATCTACTGTTCCATTGTTTGTGATGTTTGTTGTCACTTCTGAACCTTTGCCATTGATGCGCAAACCAGAACGATTGGCAATAAACATATTCGTCTTCGGTCCACCAACAAAATGATTTTTAAAACAAACACCAATTAAGGTATAACTATAATTAAACTCCACTTCGTCCGTTAAACTTGGTGTTGGATTTCCTCCAAACAAACCACTAATGGTACCAATGATGTCTGAAATCTGATCTACAGATGATTTGGCTTTTGATGTTCCAAAACCAATCATACCGCCAATAGTCCAACTTTGTTGAACACCATATTCAGCCGAAAAATAAAGTGGAGGTAATACAATGCCGCTTTCGCTGCCTGTAGCAACTCTTGTGATACTGACTGGATAACTCATGTCCAAGTTGAACATCCAATGTTTTTTCAATTTTGCAGGTTTCTGGGAACCCAAAACTCCTTGAGCAACTCCTCCAGCGATTCCACCCAATTGGGCATTCGATGCAAGAAATAGTCCAAGACTAATAAATAGAAGTAATAGTTTTTTCATTTTAGAGCGTTTAAGATATAAAGTTAGTATAAGTAGATTCTTAATAATGTTTAAGCTTTGTAATAAGATGAAGCCAGTATTTCTTGATATACTTCTTCAGGGAGCAAAAACCTTGCCGATTTACCCTCTTTGACCAATTTTCGGATGCGAGTGGCACTTATTTCAAGCAAGGGAGCCTCTAAAACCTTGATTCTCTTACTTAAAGTCTCATCAATCTTATGTCCTGGCCTTTGATAGATGAGTAAATCATAGTTTTCTAGAAGGATTTGATAATTCTTCCATTTTTTGATATTTTGAAAGCTGTCGCCGCCCAATAAAATCTGAAATTCATGCTCTGGATACTTTTCAGCGAGATAAGTCATTGTATCCACTGTATAAGACGGGCGAGGTAAGGAAAATTCAATCTTAGAGGCGCGAAATCTTGGCTCATCCTCAATGGCCAATTGCAGTAGATGAAACCTCTGATTCTCATTAAGTAGTGATTTAGACTCCTTTAAAGGGTTGTGAGGAGAGACCACAAACCAAATTTGATCATTTTCGCAATAATTCAAACAGTGGTTGGCTATAATCAAATGTCCTAGATGAATTGGATTGAAACTACCAAAATAGAGTGTAACCTTCATTTTTTATGAAATTACTGCATGGGTAGCTGTTAATTATACCGTTTACAAAAAAATATCGCGCGCTTTTATATTTCTAATGCAAAATCTTAGCAAAAATTGTTTACTTTAATATTGAGAGTAAGTTCTATCCGTGTTATGAGAAACAATATTTCTCTCAAAAGCCCCAATCTTGTATTGGGGTTTTTTATTGGATAGTACTAAAAACGAGAATCCCCCTTAGAAAAGGGGGACATCGAATTTTGTATTGTATTATGAAGAAAATTTAAACCAAACTATATAATTCAAATAGCGTGCCAAACTTTGTTTTAACCGATGATTACTAAAAACGAGAATCCCCCTTAGAAAAGGGGGACATCGAATTTTGTATTGTATTATGAAGAAAATTTAAACCAAACTATATAATTCAAATAGCGTGCCAAACTTTGTTTTAACTGAAGATTCCTCAAAACGAGAATCCCCCTTAGAAAAGGGGGACATCGAATTTTGTATTGTATTATGAAGAAAATTTAAACCAAACTGTATAGAGCAAAGAGCGTGCCAAACTTTATTCTAACTGAAAATCAAACGCTTAGAAAGTGCATTCTCAGTGCATTCACATTTTATTTGCAAAACAGAAAAGAAAAGACAATATTTGCGCTCAAAGAAGAGTTTAAAGAACACAAAGACATTTGGTCCGCGAACTTGGAAGGATGATATTACGCTTGATTTGGATATGTGTGTTTCCACCTTCGATGTGACCAAACCCAATTCTCAGGCTGGCGTTTGACACTGCTCTCTAAGAAACGTACATAAGATTCGGTTATTTCGCCATCTTTAGTTTCTCGAGCATGATCAAAGGCCAGCTTTAGTTCTAGGTGATAATAACCTCTTTTGACCTTAATAATTTCCCCAAAAAATACTCTATTATTATATCGGCGCGCTATGAATTCTGTTCCCTTAGTGAAGGCTGTCTTTTGATTTAAAAAATCGTTCCAACTAGCTCTTCGTGCATCGCTAGGATTTTGATCAGCTATAAAACCCCAGACGATCTTCTCATTTTGTAGCTGCTTGAGCTTTTCGGGTAAGACCTTGACGGATACTATTTGAGAACCGCTTTTGGTTCGTATTTTGGTCATCAGACGCTCAAAAGCTGTGTTCCTTATGGGTTGGTGTACGCCAGTAAAGCGATTTTGCAAATTCCAATTGGCCACGACAGTACCCCATTCCCAATTGAATTGATGGGCCAAATAGGCCATAATTATTCGATCTGAGCTATCATAGCGATTGACTGACTCCCAATTGGCCGTCATTCGTTTATTCAAAGACTTCTTGGACATACTCAATAGCTTGATGGTCTCCACTATACTGTCACATAAATTATGGTAGTATTTTTTCTCAATTAAAAGAAGCTCCTCAGCCCCATATTCGGGAAATGAATTCTTTAAATTCTTTTTTACCACCTCCTTTCTATAGCCTAAAAGCTTATAAAGCACTAGGTATATCAAGTCTGACAGCAGAAATAAGAACCAAAATGGTAGAAGGGAGATGCCATAAAACAATATGTACAAGAGATAATACAGGCTGCAATGATAAGTTTTGAACGAATGAATGTCATTCAAATTAATCTTAATTTTAGAAAAACATGACTGAAAGTGAGTTTAGAGAGCGCCTTTTGAAAGAAATCGCCAAGACCGAGTCTAAGATTCTTGAATTTGCCGATATGGCAAAACCAGTTTCCCCCGACGATGCCATTGGGCGATTGTCGAGAATGGACGCCATCAACAATAAAAGTGTGGCTGAAGCAGCCTTACATAAGGCCAAAGAAAAATTAAAACAGTTAAAATTCGTTGAAACTCAGATTGGTACGGAAAGTTTCGGTCTATGTCATTCTTGTCAAAGTCAAATTCCACTTGGGAGACTTATTATCAGACCAGAGAGTTTGTACTGTGTAAACTGCGCTCGTTGATCCCTTAAGATATATGACAGATTGTTTTGTATTTTTGATGGCACATTACATGCTGAAAAAATCATCATTAATATTACTAGGACTATTTCTTTTTTTCTCTTCTGACTGCTTCTCTCAGGACAAGAAGTATAGAAACAAACTTTTTAAGTCTAAGACAAAAAAAGTGAAGACTACGACTTCAAAAAAAGTTGAAAAAAAAGCAGCTCCAATTCGTGTGAAAAAAGTGAAGCCTGTCGAAGCAGAAATCACAACGCCTGGAAAAGTAAAACAAGACTTCACCATTAATACCAAAAAAGAACAAAGTCGGCCTACTGGCGATTGGTCACTGTCTGATTGCATCAATTATGGACTAAGCAAAAACCTTCAAATTTCAGAAACGGCACTCAATGCTAGACTTGCTGAACTCACCTATGAACAAAGTAAATACTCTCGCTTACCAAACTTAAATGGAGATGCCAGCCTAGGATATAGTTTTGGAAGGTCAATTGATCCAACGACAAATCAATTTGTCAATCAAGGCTTTCTATTCAATAATGCTGGAATAAACTCTCAAGTTTTGGTCTTTGGCTTTTTCAGAAAACAACATGAAATTGAACAGAACAATCTTTTGGCACGAGCCAATGTCGAACGCTATGAACAAATTCAAGATGACGTTTCTCTAAATATTGCGACAGCCTATTTAAGAGTTCTTCTTGCACGCGAACAAACAAGCATCGCCAATAAGCGCTTGCAAACGAATGAAGCACAGCTACAACAAACCATAGTATTTGTAAATGCAGGAAGTCTTCCAGTTCTAAACAAAGCACAGATGGAAAGTACTGTAGCCTCAGATAAGGCTGCAGTTATTAGTGCACAGAGTGAAGAACAAATTGCCCTTCTACAATTAAAAGCTTTAATGAATTTAGATTTTGAAGAAGAATTTGATATTGCTGAACCTTCATTAGATGCAATTCAAATGTTTGAAGATTATCGACTGACTGATCCTTCAGAAATCTACGAGATTGCCTTGGGCGAACAACATGCATTTAAAAGTGGTTATTATAATTTAAGAGCAGCACAAAAATCTTTAGACCTCGCTAAAGCTGCTCAGTATCCCAGTTTGTTTTTTGGTGTAAATATTAATACTAGTTTTTCATCCAATTTTTTAGAAATTATTGGTCAGAATTATGTTGGTCAGCAAACATTAGGTTTCGTGAATGTTGCTGGAACTCAATTCCCCGTCGAAAGTCCTCAATATGATTTCACAACAAGGACCATCCCATATTTCAATCAGTTTGGGAATAATATAAGATCTAATGCCGCCCTCTCTGTACAGGTGCCCATTTTTAATGGCTACTCTGCCAAAACAAATATAGAGCGCGCAAGACTAGGCTTAAGTACACAGAGGCTTGCAATGGAAACGCAGCAGCTCAATCTAAAGCAAGATATTTATCGTGCACATCAAGAAGCCGTCGCTGCTCTAGCGCAATACGAATCGGCAGTGGAAGCAGAAAAGTCAGCTTTGGTCGCTCGAAACTTTGCTATAAGACGCTTTGAAGTTGGACGAGCGACAACTTTTGAATACACCCAAAGTCAAACTGCATATAATCAAGCAAGTTCAAGTGCACTATCTGCGAAATATGACCTTCTTTTTAAACTTAAGGTCTTAGATTATTACTTCGGTATTCCATTAAAATTATAAGATTTGGGAAGCAAAACTTTATATTGGATAGCAGCAATTGCTGTAGTTGGTGTGCTCACATTTGCAGTACTATCTAAACTAGGATACATTAATCAAGAAGAAAAAACTAAAGTTTCCATTGAGAGCGCAACTTTAAGAAACTTAACAGAGAGTGTTACGGCTTCAGGGAAAATTTTTCCCGTCAAAGAGGTTAAAGTAAGCTCTGATGTTTCTGGCGAAGTGGTTCGACTACAGATTCAGGAAGGGGACACTGTTTATAAAGGCCAGCTCTTGGCTATGATAAATTCGAAGACGTACAAATCTGTTGTGCGAAGAGCCAAGGCTCAATTGAATCAAACTCAAGCAGGTGTGTCCAATTCTAAAGCACTCCAAAGACAAGCCAAGGCACAATTGGATCAGGCCTATAGAGTTTATCAAAGGAATAAAGTGCTTTACGATGAACAAGTAATCAGTGCTTCTGAATTTGATCAAGCTCGATCGGCTGTTGCAACTGCGCGAGCTGCTTATGAAGCATCTCGAGAAACTATTAAAGGAAATGAATATGGAGTAGAGAGTGCTGCTGCAAATGTTGTTGAAGCACAAGAGCAACTCAGACAAACTCAAGTCTATGCACCCATCACGGGTGTAGTCACTTCACTTTTTGTAAAAAGTGGTGAGCGTGTTGTGGGCACAGCTCAAATGGCTGGGACGGAAATGATGCGCATCGCAAGCTTAGACAAACTAAAAGTTGAAGTCGAAGTAGGAGAAAATGACATCCCTAAAGTCAAAAAAAATGATGAAGTTGATATAGAAGTAGAAGCTTATCGAAATAAAATTTTCAAGGGAATCGTAAGTCAGATTTCTTCTCAAAAACAAAATGGCTTAGGCTCAGTTTCAGTTAATGACCAAGTCACCAATTATACAGTACAAATTGAAATTCTAGCAGAAAGCTATAGAGAGCTTGCATCCGAAAATCCAGGACGAATGGTGTTTCGACCAGGAATGAGTGCATCAGTAGAGATATTCACTAAACAAGCCAAAAATATTTTGGCCGTACCTATAAATGCTGTGACGACTAGAGAAGATGAAGAAGCTGTTGATGGCACTTATGATGAAACCATTAAAGAATATGTATTCACAGACAGTGCTGGCTATGCTGTTTTGAGAGAAGTGAGCACTGGCCTTCAGGACAATCATTGGGTCCAAATCAATTCTGGCCTTAAGGATGGAACTAATGTTATAACAGCACCTTATGCAGCAATTGCGCGTACCTTAAAAAATGGAGAAGAGATTGAGATTGTTGAGCGCTCAAAACTCTACGAGGACGAAGACTAAGTCTACATTTAGCTCTTTCTAAAACATAGTTCTAAGACGGTTCATTTCTAGATGATTATTCTTAATTGTGATGCAGGAGTTGTACTACTTATCTTTTCCAAGTTATAGTTGATGCAAGAGGCCCCAAAGAACCACTCCTACACTCACACTGATATTTAGTGAATGCTTAGTCCCATGCTGAGGAATCTCTATACATTGAGAACTTAGTGCGAGTACATCGTCCGAAACACCATGGACTTCATTTCCAAACACCAAGATAATTTTATCGTTCTTGCTTCTAGAATACTTTTCTAAAGAGATGCTATCATGAACTTGTTCAACTGATAAAATTTCCCAACCCTCGTCTTTAAGTTTTGTCAAAGTTTCCTTGAGATCTTGTTCATGAGACCAATCTACACTTTCTGTTGCTCCTAGTGCTGCCTTCTGAATGTCTCTGTGTGGTGGCTGCGGTGTGATGCCACCAAGCAAAATTTTATGAAGTCCGAAAGCATCTGCAGTACGAAAAACAGAACCAACATTGTGCATTGAGCGCACATCATCTAAAGCAATGATTATTGAATGCTTTTCTTTGAGTTTATACTCTGCAAGGCTAGGCCGTTGCAATTCGTTCATTGACTTTCGTTTCATTCTCGCTCGTACATAAAGGTTTGCGCAGCTTTATTGTCATCTACACTTTTGAAAATGGAAGCTTGTAATATGTCTTTGTTCTTAAAGTCGTAAACAATTTTTTGAGGTGAATCGTGTTCAGCATTTTCAAACTCAAACTTCTTCCCATTAGCTTTTGTCAATTTGAACTCTACTTCTTGATTATTATTATGTCCTGTCACAAGCGGAACGAATACGACACCTTCTTCTGATACGCTCAATCGCATTTCTTCAAGAATTGAAGTGTCCTTCCCATTTCGTTCAATAAGTAAGGTACTGCCAATCATTAATTGATCATTCATTCTTACCCAACGTTCTGTTTGATAGGCACTGTCTGAAGTATTCATTCGCCATGACGTCTCTGGCCAATCTTCAATATTAAATTCTGGCGCCGATTGGCAAGAAAATAGTAGTATAGTTGGTATAAGTATTTGTATAAAATATTTCATTAGCATTCAGGTAGACTTAAAGGAATAGAAGAAGCGAGACCACCATCGCTTGTTTCTTTATATTTTGTATTCATATCTTTTGCGGTCTCTAGCATTGTTTGAACAACTTTATCTAGGCTAACTTTTGCATTAAATGGATTAGAGCGCATGGCCAATTGCGCGGCTGTGATGGCCTTTATTGCCCCCATTGCATTTCGCTCTATGCATGGAATTTGAACGAGTCCTCCTATTGGATCACAGGTCATTCCAAGATGATGTTCCATCGCAATTTCCGCTGCTGCAAGCACTTGTTTTACGGTCCCTCCTAGGGCTTCACATAAAGCAGCTGCTGCCATTGCACTACTCACACCGATCTCTGCCTGACAGCCACCCATAGCTGCTGATATTGTTGCACTCTTTTTAAAGATGCTTCCAATTTCCCCAGCAGTGAGAAGAAAATTCGTTATGTCTTCTTCACTAGATTTATTTAAGAATACAATCATATAATGAAGAACAGCAGGTATTACTCCTGCAGCTCCATTTGTAGGCGCAGTAACCACTCGACTAAAGGAAGCATTTTCTTCATTCACAGCAAGTGCAAAACAACTGACCCAATCTAAAATATAGTTGAAGTCACTTCCACCTTTTTGTATGCAGCTAAGCCAATCATCATAGTTAGAAAAAATTCTTCCTTGCAATAGTTTATCATTGAGTCCCTTTGCTCTCCGCTGAACTTTTAAACCGCCAGGTAGTTCTCCATCTTGTTGAGCTCCTCTATAAATGCATTCCTTCATCACATCCCAAATCTTCATCAAGCCTTGAACAGTTTCTTTCTCCCCTCTCCAAGCGCTTTCATTTTCCAAAACTAATTCTGAAATCGAGTATCCTGTTCTAATACAAGCTTGTTCAAGTTGAAATGCCGTGTCAACATGAAAGGGAAGATCGACTATCGTGGTCATGGGATTATCGTCATCATCTTTGGTTACAAAACCACCTCCTATTGAATAATACGTTTTTGCAATTTCATTCCCATCATCCATTTTAATCAGGAAGCTTAGCGCATTTGGATGATAAGGAAGACTGTCCTCTTTTAAAAATTTTATGTGATTTGAAGGATCGAAAGCAATTTGTTTTCGGCTAGCCAGATTTAGCCTTTTAGAATCCTCAATCAATTTGAGGTTTGGATGAATGTCTTCTGGTGAAAAAGTCACAGGGTCAAAACCCAATAGACCGAGTTGGACTGCAAAATTGGTTCCATGTCCAATACCTGTTTTGGCGAGAGAGCCATAGAGTAAGATGGTAATTTCTTCAACTTTGGTTAGATCTTCCTTGATTTCATCGAGACATATGAGTGCAGCTTTCCATGGGCCCAAAGTGTGACTGCTACTTGGGCCTATACCAATTTTAAAAATATCGAATACTGAAATTGCCTCGTGCAACATAAAAGACTAAAAATACATGAGGCTAGTGATCAATAATTAATAAACTAGGAGATTTTTAGATTCTCTAGTACATTACGTTTTGGCCATTTCGCCAATTGCCTTGATTCCTATAAAATCTATAGCCACCACGCCTGCCACCGCCACCTGATCTGCTGACGGATCTTTCGTACAATATAGTCAATCCAGCAACATTGCTCGCTTCGCCTAAATTCAAAATATAACTGCCTCTAAGAGTATATTCTACATTCAATAATCTGAAGCGAAAGCCTAAGTTTGCAAGTGGTCCTACTGCAATAATTGAGGATGCCCCATCAGCAGATTGCGCGGCAATACCATTAATACCTAGGCCACCGCCTACAAAAAACCCTACACGCCCTTTAGCATCTATAGTAGCGCCTCTACCCAAATTATAGTCCAGAATTACCGGCAAGTTTCCTCCAAAGGCAGCTGAGCCTCCGTAACGTGAGTCAAGATTTGCTGCGACAGCAGCACCCAAATAGGTACCGATTGTTAAAGAAGACCTTTCCTTAGCGCTAATCGGCAATCTCAAATTCGCAACGCCCAATTGAATTGGTATAATATCTTGTTCTTGGATTCCATAAACATATGTACTGACGCCATATGCTTTCATCAATGAATTTTGACCAGAAGTATTTAGAGAAAGTGAAATTAGTAGCATGCTACAAGCTAGTAGGCGTAGTGTGTTCTTCATAAGAGATATAAATATAAGCAAAAAAGGAATCCGAACTATTTAGGCAGTAATAATCTATAGTCGATGTCTACATTTCCTAGGCTAATGTCTTTGAGCTTCCCTTTGAGTAGTCTCCGTCTTATAGGACTTATATAGTCAATAAATAGTTTTCCATCTATGTGATCGTACTCATGAAGGATGATACGGGCAGTTAGACCATCAAATGTTTTCGTATGCTCCTCAAAATTTTCATCTAAATAGTTGATGGTTACCGTTTCATCTCGTTCCACATCTTCCCGAATTTTGGGAATACTCAGACATCCTTCATTGAACTTCCATGGAACACCTCCTGTTTCCACTATTTCGGGATTAATAAAGGCTTGTTTGATTGCCTCTCCTTCAAATGGTTCAGCATCTTCGTCATCACTATTCGCAATTTGTTCGCTATCGACCAAGAAAATCCGAATGGGGACATTTACCTGAGGAGCTGCCAAGCCGATGCCTGCGCTATGATACATTGTTTCCCACATATTTTCTAGCAGCTCAGCTAGAGCAGGATAGTCTGCATCTATTTCCTCACAATCTTTGCGTAGTACTGGATGACCATAGGCTACAATTGGTAGAATCATTTTGCAAATGTAAGATTTCAAATATTGCTTTTCATGGATAAATACGACTGTAATATGATACAGGCACTAATTTCATCGACCAAGGCTTTGTTCTGCCGATCCTTTTTTTTCATCCCACTGTCAATCATGCTTTGCTTTGCCATCTTAGAAGTAAACCTTTCATCTATAGTCTGAATAATTCGATCTGGATAGACGCTTTTAAATCGCTTTATAAATCCTTCTACATGTGGGGTCGCATCAGTATCTCTATTCTGTAAATCCTTAGGAAGGCCAATAATAACTCGCTCGACCAACTCCTTCTCAAAATACTCTTTTAAAAAGTCCATTAAATCATGTGTTCTCACTGTTGTAAGTCCATTAGCGATAATCTGTAAATTATCCGAAACTGCAATCCCAGTACGTTTTAACCCATAGTCTAAGGCAAGTATTCTTGGCATAGCTGCAAATTACAGCCTTTGAACTAGATGATTAGAAAAAACTATGCGAGGAATAAGGCTAGAATAGTGAGCGCGCCAAATACAACTGAAGCAATACCATTGGTCAACCCAAAGGCTAAATTTATTTTAGAAATATCCTGCGGGCTCAATAGGCTATGCTGATAAAATAAGAGTGCAATAAAAACAGATGCGCCTATCCAATAGGCAAAATGAAAATTGCCATACCAGCCCGCAATAAGAATGAGGACCGCTGAAATAATGTGTAGGGCTCTTGATAATTTCATTGAATTTTCCCTACCCAATAAAACTGGAATAGAATGTAAATCATTCTTTGAATCAAATGTTTCGTCCTGTAAGGCGTATAAAATATCAAAGCCACTGACCCATGCAAAGACGATGAAAGAGAACAATAAAGGCAACCAACTAAAATATGAGGTCACTGCCAAATATGCACCAATGGGAGCAAGCGCCAATCCAAGACCAAGAACTAAATGACATAGTGCAGTAAATCGTTTGGTATAGGAATAAAACAAAATGACAAAAAGTGCAATAGGTGACAAATAAAAACACAGACTATTGATGAAATAGGTTGTAGTCATAAAAAGTAATGAGTTTATGATCACGAATAGAAATGCCGAACGACTTGATAGAATGCCTGCTGGGATTTCACGACCCGACGTACGCTTGTTCTTCTTGTCAATGGCTGCATCAGCATAGCGATTAAAACCCATTGCCGTATTTCGGGCAAATACCATTGATAATAAGACCAAGAACAATAGCTTTGGTTGAAAGCTTTGGTCTTCCTTGCAAATAGCTAAAAAGAAACCTATCAAGGCAAATGGTAACGCAAACACTGTATGGCTGAATTTTACCAGCTTTAAGTAAGGCGCAATTTTAGAATACATTCACATCAAAGGTCAATCTGCTTGGTCTAATTGGCAAATATTTAGAGTTAAGAATATAGAAATGAAGTGACAACAGAACTTATGAACATTAAAAAAAATCCGAAATAAATATTTAGATTGAGTCTGATGAAAACTTATATTTACACACTGCATGGCTGAAAAATTTCTCGTATCTGCACTAAAATATAGACCCCAAAATTTTGACTCAGTAGTCGGGCAAGAGCATATTACACGAACTTTAAAAAATGCTATTAAAAATGAGCAGCTAGCACACTCATTTCTTTTTTGTGGACCTCGAGGGGTTGGAAAAACAAGTTGTGCAAGAATATTGGCTAAAACCATAAACTGCACTGATCCGCAAGACAGCGGAGAAGCTTGTGATAGCTGCGATAGTTGCCGAACCTTTAATGAGAATACTTCATTTACGATCTATGAACTTGATGCGGCTTCGAATAATGGAGTCGATCACATCCGAGAGCTAACAGAGCAAGTGCGCTTTGCGCCACAAGGCGGAGCTAAGTATAAGGTCTATATTATTGATGAGGTGCACATGCTCAGTGGAGCGGCCTTCAATGCTTTTCTAAAGACCCTAGAAGAACCGCCACCTTATGCCGTTTTCATTTTAGCGACGACGGAAAAGCACAAAATCATACCAACCATTTTATCCAGGTGCCAAATCTTCGAGTTTAAGCGAATGACTTCTGAAGCCATCGTTAAACATTTGAGTGAAATCTGTGATAAAGAAGGCACGACATATGAAAGTGAAGCACTTCAACTCATTGCTCAAAAGAGTGAAGGCTGCATGCGTGACGCTCTATCCATTATGGATAAGGTTGCTAGTTTTAGTTCTAACAAACTCACTTATACTGCAAGTCTTGAGCATTTGAACATCTTAGACTACGACTACTACTTTAGAATAGTCGAGGCTTTAAGTATGCAAGATTTAAGCAAAACATTATTATTGATCGATGAAGTCCTAGCCAAAGGATTTGAACCCGAATCTATTTTAGGTGGGATGGCCGAACATTTCAGGAATTTAATGGTTTGTCGAGACAAGGACATGCTCCGACTTTTAGATCTCGGTGATAGCGTCAAGGAGAAATACCAGCAACAAGCCGCTCAATCTAAGTCTGCATTCATACTAAATGCCCTTTCGCTTGTAAATGATACTGAAATTGAATTGAGAGCATCCCGTAATAAACGCTTGAGCATGGAAATATGTTTTGTCAAACTTGCTCATCTACCCGGCGCCTTCAAATTGCTAAAAGAAGGTGATGAGCTCATAAAAAAAAAGGACCTAGGACAGCAAACTAAAACAGTCCACAATTTCAAGAAGGCAGTCCCTATATTAAAGGTTGACGATTCAATACCGACGAAAAGAGAAGAGCTCGATCATCGAAGCAATAGCTTAAAAGAACAAATTGATTCCATTGAGGAGACTCAAGGGGATAATAATGCAAAGTCTATTAGCCCAGTTCAAAACAATGATCTTGCAATTCCGACCAATAATAATGAGGTCGTAGAGAGTAAAACAGCTCCCAAACAAACTGGCCTGAGCAGTTTATCAAAACTTCGCGAGATCAAGAAGAAGAAAGAAAAGGAAATATTATCCCTCAAAGATCAAGTTGAGTTAATAGAACTCGATAATACAAATATTGAAAAACCAATTCGTGAATTCTACCACATTCTAGCCCAAGAGAAAACATTCTTTAAGGATCCATTAGATGCATGTACGCACAATTATAAAGACAGTAAGATTTTTATAGAAGGGACTAAAATGGCCGTTGAATTCTTGGACCGAAATAAAACAAAATTTAAAGCACATTTAAGAAGTCATTTTAAGCACGAGAACTTTGATTTTCACTTTGAAGAAAGCAAAGAAGCAACATCGGACGTTGCAGAGTATAAAAGTAAGAGAGAAGTTTTTGAAGAAATGGCGACCAAAAATCCTCACCTCTATGCGCTCCGCGATAAATATGGATTTAAAACAGAAGCATGATAGAAGAGTACGCAGAGAGAAGCAAGAAGAAGCGAAAAAAATTCAAAAAATTTCTCAAGAAGTTCAATAAGGTCTATGTTCCAGAAATAGGAAAATTTACCGAACCAGCAGAAGAGTATGCATGGAAAAAAATTGATTGTTTAGATTGTGGCAATTGCTGCAAAAAAATGACGCCTACCTTTACAGAAGCTGATATAAAAAGAATCTCTGAACACCTAGAGATGACGCCTACTGCATTCAAAAATAAATGGCTAGAAAAAGAAGAGGAAGACGGCGACATGGTCAACAAAAGCATGCCTTGTCAATTTCTAAATCTTGAGGACAATAAATGTTCAATCTACGAAGTTCGCCCTGCGGATTGTTCAGGATTTCCGCATTTTGACAAAACAGATTTTGGCGACTACAACCATGTCTATAGACAAAATTTAAAGTTTTGTCCGGCAACCTTCGAATTTGTCAAGCACATAAAAGCTGCTGTTGAGAAAGAGTACGAGCTATAATATATTGAAATTTTAAATATATAGAGGCTAAGTAAATGGGGCATCTTCGCTTTAAAATAATTGTATATTTGAATTGAACTCTAATGGACAATTTCACCAAAGACTTTTTAGATAATATTTTAAACAGTATTGCAGATCCAGTCTTCGTAAAGGATGAGACCCATCGATGGATTCAAGTTAATGAGGCTTTTTGTAAATTGATTGGACACAAAAAGGAAGAAGTTTTAAACAAATCAGATTTTGATTTTTTTCCTAAAGAACAAGCCGAAATATTCTGGAAGTATGATGAGATTGTTTTTCAAAGCGAGGAAGAAAATCTAAATGAAGAAATAATGACATCGCCTTCTGGCGAATCCTACATAATAGAAACGCGAAAGAATATCGTTAAAAACAAGAAGGGCGAAAAATTTTTAGTTGGCGTTATTAGAAATATTACAGAAAAAAAACAACTCATAAACGATCTGAAACAAAGCAATACGCTACTTGAAAATTTTGCCTATATCGCCTCTCATGATTTAAAGGCTCCTTTAAACACCATCTCGAATCATGCTAATATTCTCAGTGAATCTGCTCGAGAAAAATTGAACCCTTCAGAAAAAAAGTCGCTACAATTTATTGCTCAATCTTCTAAAAATTTGGGCTTAATGGTTCGTAGTCTACTAAGCTTTTCGAAAGCAAAAACTGCAAAGTTGTTACTTCAAGAACACAACATAAAAGAGCTCATTCTGACTATATTGAAGACACTAGAATCTGAACTCAATACCATACCACATATAATTTCTTGGGATGAATTTCCAGATACTTTAGAAGTAGACGGAATAAGAATTAAGCAAATTTTCCAAAACCTATTAAGCAATGCTTTAAAATTCCGTATGCCTGATCGTACGCTAAAGCTTCATCTAGGTTTTAAAGAACTATCAAACGACTATGAATTTTCATTAAAAGATAATGGGCAAGGAATTACAGAAGGCGACCAGGATAGGATTTTTAGTCTCTTTGAAAGACTAAATGAGGGACGCAAGAGTGGCTCTGGAATTGGTCTTTCCATCTGTGAACTCATTGCCATTCAACATGGTGGACGAATATGGGTTGAGTCTGAAGAAAATAAGGGCAGCACCTTCTATTTCACAATATCTAAAAATATTAAACAAGCTGAAAAATTTTTGGAAAAGGATTCTATTCGGCGCGAATAAAAAAAATGCCTCTTCTTAAAAGAGGCATTTAATTCAGTAAGACTTTAGATTTAGGCTTCTACTACTTCTGCATTTGGAGCATTTTTTCTAACAGATTCTATTCCATTATCTCTTCCTGAGGCATCTGCGTACATTTGACTACTTCCAATTATTTGACCATTCCCAGCTTTCAAATTGAAGAATACCTTGCCATTATTCGCTTCTTTTCTTTCAAACGAATTATCATCTCCGCAATTCTTTTTGACCGAATCGATTCCATTTACACATCCATCCTTGGAGTTGTAACCCTGGCTTGTTAGGATAACCTGACCATTGTCAGCCTTAAGATTGAATTGCCAATCGCCATTGTCTCTAGTTTTCATTTCAAATTTTCCCATTATAAATAAATTTTAGAATAGCAATTTACATAGATAGAGCTTAAGATTTCCTTAAGTTTTTGTAAAAAAGAAAGTAGTAATTTGTGAGCATGGCTCAAATGAAGTGCCTTTCATGTGGTAAAAAAGTTATTGGCCGAGCCGATAAGAAGTACTGCAACGACTATTGCCGTTCAGAATACAACAACCGCATCAAAGGCTCAATTAATAATACCGTTAGGAATATCAACAATAAACTAAAACGCAACAGACATGTCTTAGAGCAAATACTAGGCGATAATAAAAGCAAGAAAGCCCAAGGGGACTATCTCAGAAAAGAAGGCTTCTTTTTTGACTATCACACCCATGTTTTCAAAACCAAAAAAGGAGATACTTACCTCTTTTGCTATGAATATGGATATCTTCCTTTGGACAATGATTGGTTTCTTATAGTCAAGAGCAAACACAAAGGATAGTTTTCTCTTTATTGATAAAATGGGCTTTTATCTTAATAACTAATGGGTTCTAGAGTTCGAGCTCCAATACATTCTTCTTAATTTTTCGTCAAATTAAAGCGCATTGGCAAAGACCAAAAAGAAAGTTACGCCCCTAATGAAACAGCACGGTGCTATTAAAGCAAAGTACCCTGATGCAATTCTCCTTTTTCGAGTTGGCGACTTCTACGAAACATTTGGGCAGGATGCCGTGCTTGCCGCTGAAGTTCTCGGAATCACGCTCACCAAAAGAAACAATGGGTCTGAAGATAGCAAAGAGCTTGCTGGATTTCCACATCATTCTTTAGACACTTATCTCCATAAGTTGGTCAAAGCTGGACATAGAGTCGCCATTTGCGATCAACTAGAGGACCCCAAAAAAGCCAAAGGAATTGTCAAAAGAGGAGTCACTGAATTAGTTACACCAGGAACAACCACTAGCGACAAGGTCTTAGATAGACACAATAATAACTTTCTTGCATGTATTCATCTTCAAGAAGATGACTTAGGCATTGCATTCTTAGATATCAGTACAGGAGAATTCTTTTGTGCTCAAGGAGATTCAGAATATGCCGATAAATTATTGCAAACCATCAAGCCAGCAGAAATAATCTTTTCGAAAGAAAAGAAAAACGCTTTTGAAGTAGCATTTGGTTCTAAACACTATACTTATCCAATTGAGGACTGGGTATTCTCTTCAGATTATTCTGAAGAAATTTTATTGAGTCAATTTGGAACCAGCTCTTTGAAAGGTTTTGGAATAGATGACATTCCTCTCGCCATAATTGCTGCAGGAGCCATACTGCACTATTTAAAAGATACGGAACACCCTAATCTGCAACATATCACGTCCATGCAGCGGCTCACGCGAAATGAGTTCCTTTGGATGGATCGTTTTACCATACAAAACCTTGAATTACTTCAAAGTAATGTTCTTGGTGGCAATACGCTTTTGTCAGTCCTAGACAATACAATTTCTCCCATGGGGTCACGCTTAATCAAACGATGGCTCTTGCTTCCTTTGCAGGATCTTAGTTTAATAAGAGCACGTCTGAATGCGGTCGAATACTTGATGAGTGATAAAGAAATCGTTGCCGATTTTGAAGCTTGTATCAAACAAGTTGGAGATATGGAACGTATGGTGGCTCGATTGCCATTGAAAAAAATATCACCGAGGGAAGTCGTCCATTTAGCTAAAGGCTTAAAGCTTGCAGGTGTAATTAAGGATACAGCCGCAAGTTCTACAAATAAGTTCGTCAAAAGAATTGCCGAACAACTCAATGATTGCCAAAGCATACAAGAACTCATCTTGAAAACCATAGTTGATCAAGCGCCTGCTGTAGCATCAAAAGGTGGTCTCATTCGTGAGGGATTGAATAAAGAACTTGATGATTTGCGCAGCCTCTCTCGATCAGGAAAAGACTATTTAGTTCAAATTAAAGATCGAGAAGTAGAGAATACTGGTATAAGTTCACTGAAAATTTCCTTCAACAATGTATTCGGATATTATCTAGAAGTGACCAATCGTTTTAAGGATAAGGTTCCAGAGAGTTGGATAAGAAAACAAACTTTAACCGGCAGTGAGCGCTATATCACGCCAGAATTAAAAGAATATGAACAAAAAATTCTTGGTGCCGAAGAAAAAATTTTAGCCCTAGAGACAAAAATATACGACGAGCTTTTAAGTGAATTACAAGAGTTCATCATGCCTGTGCAGCTTAATGCGAAAGCAATTGCACAGTTGGACTGTCTTATCTGTTTTGCCTCCAACGCCATTCGACATCATTATTGTAAACCAGAATTTAGCGAAGACTCATCTCTTGAAATTACCGATGGACGTCATCCCGTGATTGAACAAAACTTACCCATAGGAGAGTCCTATATCTCTAATACGGTGCGCTTGGATAAGGAGGAGCAACAAATGATCATCATTACCGGACCGAATATGAGTGGTAAAAGTGCGCTGCTTCGTCAAACAGTTTTGATTACTTTAATGGCTCATGCAGGTTCATTTGTACCAGCGAGTAAAGCACAAATCGGGCTTACAGATAAGATATTTACTCGCGTCGGTGCGAGCGATAATTTAAGTGGAGGGGAAAGCACATTCATGGTTGAAATGAATGAGACGGCATCCATCATCAACAATCTAAGCAATCGATCGCTCATTGTATTGGATGAGATTGGGCGTGGAACTTCAACCTATGATGGTGTTTCTATTGCATGGAGCATTGCAGAATTTCTGCACAATCACTCGGCCAAGCCATTAACGCTATTTGCCACTCACTATCATGAACTCAATGAGTTAGAAAATAAACATGCCCGAATCAAGAACTTTCATGTAACACATAAGGAGGCTGGCAATAAAATCATATTCCTACGCAAGCTTGCGAAAGGTGGAAGTACGCACAGTTTCGGAGTGCATGTTGCCAAAATGGCCGGAATGCCCACACTTATCGTGGAGCGTGCAAATGAAATACTGTCAATATTAGAAGCGCAACGATCCCAAAAGAATGATATCGAAGAGGCCGTTAAGCAATTGCCCGAAGCAAACTATCAACTCAATATTTATGATGGACTCACTGAGGACCTCAAACGTATTCGAGAAATTTTAGAAGGCGTAGAAATAAATGCACTAACTCCTGTAGAAGCCCTGATGAAATTAAATGAGATGAAGAATATCGTTGGATAAGGAATACGGAATGAAAATATTAATCAAAATTCCAATTAAGCTTTATATTTCTCCTTACTAGTGTGTGGTCTATTTGTTCTCCTAATTTTTTCAAAGAGTAACAATACTCTTGAAATTCATGTACACGACACCTATTTCGTTGTCGCCAATATGCACATTGCATTGAATATGGCCATGTACTGTCTTGCAAATAGTTTAGTCTTTTTGATAATAAAAAAATTAAAGAAGATTAAAATTCTTTCAATCCTATATCTTCTATTCATTACTGTTTCGATGATGCTTTTTCTATTTTCAGAAACTTCTCCTAGCCAGTCTACTCGCTACATAGATCTCACCGACTTTAGTTTTTTGAACACTCTTGACAGTTCAAATATTATGAAAATTAGCTCCATAGCATTCTTTAGTTTTGCTCAAATGCTTTTTATTATTCTAACTTTTAGCTCTATAATTCCAAGTAAAGAAAATAGGTATCTCGGCGATAAAGCCTAAAAAAAGTATCTTTAGCATCCATGCAAAAACGCCTACAAGAAAGAAGCAATAATGCTTGTGAACTCTGTGAAGGAAGAGAACAATTGGTAGCTTATAGCGTCCCGCCAAAAACAGATGCCCTCATTGAGAACCAAGTTGTGCTTTGTGGTAGCTGCCAAGAAAGAATACAGTCAAATGACTATTCAGACAGTAATTATTTTCGCTTTCTAACGGGAAGCATTTGGTCAGAGACTCCTTCTGTACAAGTACTTTCTTATAAAATTTTAAGCAAACTGCTACACATTGACTGGGCGGCTGAAACCCTTGAAAATGCATATTTGGACGATGGCAATCTTGAATGGGCAAAAGCTGAAGAGACAGCAGAAGCGAATCGTACGGTACATAAGGATGCCTATGGAACTGAACTGACTACTGGAGACAATATTCTTCTCACCCAAAACCTCAATGTCAAGGGAACCAACTTTATCGCGCCAAAAGGAACTAAAGTCAATAAAATTCGATTGGTGCATGACAACGAAGAACATATAGAAGGGAAAGTCAATGGAAAGACCATTATAATCTTAACCAAATATGTCAAGAAGACATAAGCTGCATTTTTACTAACTTCATATTCGATGGATGTAGGCTCAAATTCTTGTCTTAACTGTGGAACAGATATTTCTCTTAAATACTGTGCCCGCTGCGGACAAAAAACAGATACGAAACGTTTTAGTCTGAAATATATTTTAAGTCACGATTTTATTCATGGTGCCTTTCATCTCGAAAAAGGAATCTTCTTTACCATTGGTCAACTTTTTAGTAGACCCGGACATGCCATTTATGACTATATCAAAGGCAAGCGAAACCTCTTCAGTTATATTTCACTCATCATTCTAATCACAACTTTAGCTATTCTTTTAGAAGGTATTACGGACATCCACTTAAAAGATTTAGTAGACAAAGACTCCCAACAAATTGCTGGAAAAATAGATGAATTCGTGACGCACTATCCAAAAATTGTCTTACTCATTATGATTCCTCTAGGCTCACTATTTTCATTTCTTTGGTTCAGAAAGAGCAAACAGAATTTTGCTGAACACCTTGTTCTAAACACTTATAAAACAGTTATAGAATATTGCATAGCCACTCTCTTCACACTTCTTACTATCTTTTACACTAATATCGAAGTGTTGAGACAAATTCAATTATTCATTACTTTGCTAAGTATTATAGTAAGCTTCATAGTATTCTATCAATATTTTTCCCACTTCAATTTTACTAAAGCAGGACTTATCATAAGAAGTTTCATGTCGTCCATATCCCTCATGATACTTATAATGATTGGCTCACTTATCGCAGGAATTATAAGTGCAGCAACAAGCTAGAGAATTTTAGGCATTGATAATATATTGACTATTTTTAGGTAAAATCACCGCATGATATCAAATAACATCATCAAGGCATTGAACAAGCAGGTTCAAATTGAAGCCCAATCATCGCAAGCATATTTGGCGATGGCAAGTTGGGCAGAATGTTATGGTGGCATAGATAATGTTGCCCAATTTTTCTACGATCAAAGTGATGAGGAACGCGTGCACATGCTCAAAATTATTCATTATATAAATGAACAAGAAGGCAATGCCATAGTTCCGGCTCTAAAGGCACCTAAAGCAGCTTATAAAAACATTAAAAATTTGTTCTCTGAATTTCTGAAACATGAAATAGAAGTCACCAAAAGCATTCACGCTTTGGTGGAGCTCAGCTTAAAATCAAAAGATTATTCTACCCACACATTCCTGCAATGGTATGTGACGGAACAGATAGAAGAAGAGGCCACTGCGCGCACTTTGAATGACAAACTAAATATTTTGGCGAGTGATAAAAGTGGACTCTTTCTTTTTGATCAAGATATTGTAAATTTCAGAGCTCCAGAAAAAGGAGCTGAGTAAGACATTTCGACAATTGAGTATCAAACACCTTCTATTATTCTTCGCCCTAATTGCATGCCAGGAAACTGTCGCGCAAGACTATGAAAAACTAGATGGCTATCATGGAGTTGGCTTCGCAAAGCCGAATGATTATTGGAACAGAGTTCGAATTTTCAAATATTCAAACAAGGCCATGGACGTCTCTTTAGTAAATAAGTTCCCAGAACCTATTACTCTCGAAAAAGGTAACTATATATCTACGACCGGAGTTTTTAACTATGCCTTCTCAGTAAATAACAAACAGCATATATACGGAGTCGCGCTCGCATACAGTATTTCCGATTCATCTACCTTTCATAGATTTTACTGTCAGGATGGCTACCCTTATAAAATGCAACATTTCGTGAAGAATAAAATTATTTTCGATAGCAACATAGATTCAGCAGTGATGCAAAGCGTGCTTTACGACGACGAAGGAGAGGTTCAAATCAAGAGAGCAACTTTTAGAGACCTTCCAGTAGGTGCAAACTCTATTGATACATTTTATTTTCCTAATGGTACTTACACCGTCACCGATTCCATCACTAAAATTGAAACTCGTCATTACCTCGATGGAGATCGACGAGTGAAGGACCTAAGTACTAAGGAAGTTAAGATGTATAAAAATAACATGCTCGCTACACACGAATATGAGAGAGATAGTCTAAAAGTGTTCGATACATATAGCGACAATAAAATCTCGCACAGGCTAGAGAAAAAAATTGGATTCTATAAAGAATATCATTTCGAAAATGGGAAGTTGAACTTTGCTAAAGAAACTAAGTATTTGAAGAATGGAAAGGTGATAACAAGTTATGACAAATACAAAATAGTCATTGCACGTGAAACACGAACGATAATTGATGGAGGTAAGACCGAAATAAAAAAGTACGACGAAGAAGGGAGGCTTTATTCGACGAAAATTCAAAAAATTGAGATGCCGCCGCAAATAAAGAAAGTAAAAAAAGCTCCTCCCATAAAGAAAGTAAAAAAAGACTAGCGATGAATATAGACAAATCATACCCCATCATGCTGACTGGCGCCACTGGATATGTTGGCGGCAGAATTGCAGAAAAATTGATGAAAGAAGGACATCTTGTTCATGCGCCGATTCGAAATCCTGAAAAGAAGGAGAAGACCAAATATTTGGATGAGATCGCAAAAGAAACTTCAGGTGACATCAAATATTTCAAAGCCGACCTTCTTAAGCAAGGATCATATGACCAGGCCATGGAAGGATGCGAACTAGTCATTCATACAGCTTCGCCATTTATTATGAGTTCTAAAAACCCTCAAGAAGACTTGATTAGTCCGGCATTAGAAGGCACGCGGAACGTGCTCAAGTCAGCAAACAAAACTCCAAGCATTAAACGCGTTGTGCTCACAAGCAGTGTCGCGGCCATTTATGGTGATGCGAAGGACATCCATTCCTATCCGAATGAAACATTGACTGAAGAGCAATGGAATACAAGCTCATCCTTAGAAAAGTCGCCATACAATTATTCTAAAGTTCTTGCTGAGAAGGAGGCATGGAAAATTCAAGGGGATCAAAATAGATGGGATCTTGTTGTCATCAATCCATCCTTTGTTTTGGGACCTGCTATAAACCCTAATGGGACATCTGAAAGCTTTACCATCATGAAACAAATGGCAGATGGTACACTCAAAATGGGTTGCGCAGACATTAATATGGGTTGTGTAGATGTTCGTGACGTAGCCAATGCGCACTACCTAGCAGCTTTTACACCAACTGCTCAAGGGCGACATATTACCTCAGCAGAAAATGTGAGTTTCCTTGAAATTGCTGATATGCTCAGACCAAAATTCGGTGCGGATTATCCACTTCCAAAAAAGAATTTGCCAAAATGGTTGATTTGGCTCACTGCTCCCATGAGTGGACTCACTAGACAATTCGTTGCAGACAATGTTGGCCATCCATGGAAAGCAGATAACTCTAAATCAAAACGTGAACTTGGAATAAAATATCGTTCCATTCATGAAAGTGTCAATGAATTTTTTGAACAAGTAGTAGAACAGAATAATTTATAAGTTTTTATGCCAAATCTTTAAGGCTCCATATATTCTTCTTCCAACTTCATTCCAGCTGGCAGACCAAATTTTGGCAATGAATCAACAGGCTCAACTTCTTTAACGATTTCTCTTGGGAAATATTCCTCTATTGATCTTACGACCGCTCGAGAAAACATTTGCAAACTGTCATCGCTGTTGAGGACGTACATATCGTGTTTCCCTGTAACAAATCCAAACTCAATGAGTAAGCTCGGATAATAAACTCCATACAGCATCCAAATTCTGTCCTGCCGCTCCTTCATATGGCGTGCATGCATTCCAGGAAATTCTCTTCTTGTATTTCTATACATGATTTGAGAAAGCTTCTTCAGTTCTTCTTTATAGGGATTTTCCCAATCGACGGTATCCTTATCGTCTCTCCAATCTAAAACTGTACTACTATAGGCAAATTCGTATCCGTTAATATTGGAGTCTCTATCCCAATTGGTATGCACAGTAAGAAGTAGATCGGGATTCCATAAATCTACATCCTTGGTTCGCTGATGTCGGTGATAATCATGATCATAATCTCTTGTATAGATTACAGTGAAGCGACTTGTGTCCATCCTCTGCTTTATATAGTTTGAAATCTTTAGCACGATATCCTTCTCTTGCAAATGAATGGAATCATCAATACTCAAGCCCCCAGGATCTGGACCACCATGTCCCGCATCTATAACAATTACGGGCCGAGCATTTTTCCACTTATTTTTTACTTTATAAGTTAAGCGCGATTTTTCAAAATCAGACAGCACTTCAACATTTACTTGAGATTTCGTTTTCTCACAGCCAATGACACAAGACAAGAAGATTAATATGATGCAATAATGCTTCCAAAGCATTGCACAATGATAGAAATTTTTGAGGAAATGGCATGAAAAACTCACGAGGCCTTCATTTGATTAACATGGTTTTAAATGTCATTCGATATAGTACTTTTACTGACTATGTATGTAAAGAAGAATTTTCCCTTAAAATCAGTACTCCGATTTACAGGAGTCCATATAATTTGGATTAGCATTTGGGCTATTCTCGCCACAAGCTTTATGGAAGCCTTGCATGCACTTCATATTGACGGATTTAAAGTGCCATGGTTGCCAGTATCCGTAATCGGTACTGCTGTAGCCTTCTATGTCGGTTTCAAAAATAATAGTGCCTATGACCGCTTATGGGAGGCACGTAAAATTTGGGGTGCAATTATTAATAGCAGTAGAATGTGGGGCGCAAATGTGATGGCCTATATCGGAAATCAATTTACCATAGAAAATGTATCTGAGGCAGAGCTAAAGCAGATTCACCAAGAGCTCATATATCGTCACATAGCTTGGCTTTATTCATTGAGAAGTCAATTGCTCATACCGACCCCATGGGAACATCTTAGTCAAAAAAGATTGGTCAAGAAAGTTGCAAAATCGCGCTCTAAGAACTTTGGAGTAGGTTTATTTGTTGATCACGAAACCGAAATCGAGCTTGAGCATTATTTAAAACCCAGTGAGCTAAAAAAACTAATCAATGCTAAAAACACAGCAACCCAAATAATTCAAGCGCAATCGCAACAATTAAAAGAAATGCGGAGTAAAAATCTCATAGATGACTTTCGACATATGGAGCTTCAAAAATTATTGAATGACTTCTATACGCACCAAGGAAAATGTGAACGCATCAAAAAATTTCCACTCCCAAGACAATATGGATCTAGCAGTTTAATTTTTGTTGGCATATTCATCTTTCTTCTTCCATTTGCTATGGTCACCGAATTCCATGATTTAAGTAATTGGGGCGCATGGCTTTCAATCCCATTTACGATATTCGTCGCTTGGGTTTTTGTATTTATGGAGTTGATTGGTGATTATTCAGAAAACCCTTTTGAAGGATTGGGAAATGATATACCTATGCTATCTCTTTGTCGTACAATTGAAATTGACCTCAAGGAAATGCTCGATGAAAAAGATCTTCCGCCTGCAATACAAGATATTAATGGCGTACTAATGTAAAATAGGAAAGGGGGCTTACGCCCCCTTTCCTCTGTATATGAATAAGACTATCTAAAAATCGATAGCTTGACCCCCTTGGTTATTCCACTATCTTCGTTCACATATTGCAGGATATAATTTCCCGTTGCCAATTTGCTCACATCAAAGGAGAGTACATTAGACCCTTGTCTAAGTATTTCTGTTCGTCGCAAGACTGTTCTTCCTACAGCATCAATTAATGCAAATTTCATAAGTGCATCTTTTGAATCAATGTTCAGAACAAACTTAAACTGATCCCTTGCTGGGTTCGGCAAAATGCTTGCATTTGGTAATGCGACATCATTTTTAAGGTGAACAACATGCGTAAGATTTGACTGTAAATCTTGATCAACTATTTTCACTCTATACTCATCATCACCACTTGGATTGATGTCATTAAAATCATAAGACGTATTAAATCCGTTTCCATTGACCTTAGAATTGATGGTAGCTATCTTTTCAAAAGCAGTTTTCCCATCGACTTTTCTTTCCAATTCATAATGAGAGACATTTTCTTCTTGATCAACATTCCAGAACAGTGTATTGCTCTTATCCGCATTCGTAATTCCGTAAAAGTCTTTGAGAATTATAGGAAGTGGAACGCTGGTAGAAACAAAACCAACTGGAGTTGCACATTGACATGCATTTTCTCCAACAGCTGTTGTGTCTTGAATGGTAGCGTATAAATGATTTCCTGGAGGACATTCAGCGCTCGTATAAGTAAGAGTTCCTGTATGATTTACTGTTGCGTTCATCGCGACAGCATCAGTCACAAAACTATGTAGTGGAGTACCTGAACTATCTGCACCGCAATAAATGCTCACTACATATTTTGAAGCCGGAGCATTAGACGTACCTGAATTATTTACATCTACACTATAAGATACAGTACCCGAACCATATGAATTTCCATAAGTAAAACCAACGACATCTAACTGTGGTCTTAGTATAGTAAAGGACGAAGTATCTGCATCAGTGATTTCAGCAATTTGACAACTACCAAAACTAGCTGGACAATTAAATCCGCTTGATCTATAAACAGCTCTAGTTATTTCATATGCCGTCGTATCACAACCATGTGTAGTAGTAGGCTCCACTTGATATTCAATACTTACCGTATTTCCAGCTTGAGGGCCTAGAACAATATGAATTTCATTTGGGCTCTCAGATGAACTAACAATAGAACCTCCAGTTACGTTCAAAGTTCCTGAGATATATTGTAATGGTGCAGGAATAAGAATAACAGCACTATCACCTACATATGTATCATTATCTGCAGAAGTTATTGTTGTAGTAACAGTCGCAGGTGCTGAGCACGAAACTGTTGGACTTGACAATGTAGTAATCTCTGTCAGAGCTGGTGTTGGATTTTGCGGTGTCGCAAAAAGCTTAGTAGAATTTACAGAAAGTCCATCACCTGTTGCAGCTTCACCACATATACCATTTGCAAATACTTGCTTTTGAGGATTAGATCCACTCACAAAATCACAAGTAGTAACCTGTAATTGATATGAAATGAATGCAGTTCTTTCATCGGTATTTGCCGCCTCGGTAACCCCTTTGATTCCTGTTGTATCAATCAAAGAGTGATTTTCCAGATTCAAATCGTATTGACTCCCTGTTGGAGCGACGACAAAGGTTTCAGGGTTCATATTGCCTGGATAACTGTATGTAAAACTATTGCCTACCACTGTCATCCCCGGAGGAATGATAATACTTGCACTTGGATCGTCAATATCACCATTCTGAGTGCTTCTCACTCTTATCTCATAATTGAGTGTACTACAAATATCAAAAGTGCTTCCTACAGCAGGCTCCAATGTTTTTAGAAGTTGAATTTCACTATTTTCTGTAACAGCTTGGACAACCATATCCTTGCTCTCACATACATTATCAGCATCAAATGGGAACTCAGTACAGTTCCAACCGGAGCGAATCTTCAGACTATCTGAACCGCAATCTTCCATTGTAAAGTAAACACGCACTACCTCATTGGTTGGATAATTCCATCCCGCTGAATCGATATAATACATATCCTTATCCGTTCCGTATGTAGTGTCTATAGTGAGTGGGGTTCCAATTGGATATTCCACACCAACCACACTTATTCCACCGATTTTTTCAGTAGCCAACCATATAAATGGTGCATCATATGACGTTGTTCCAGAAATTTGAACATCGAAATAATTGTTGACCAATGATGCGGCCTGTACAATTCCAGATAAGTTTTGCAAAGCAATGTCTGGCTTTCCGCTTCCAGCATAAGAGAGCACTCTTGTCTCTTGACTGTAGTATGGGCGTAATGCCCCAGTTGAATCTGGATAATGTTGCCAAAATCCATAATCTTCCGACTGAACGTCAATAGCTCCTGGAGTTGCACAACTTGGTGCAACGAGAATTCGCTGAGCCAAATATGAACCTTCAGAACTATTGTGTAGAACTCCAGTATCGTAGGCCGTTTTAAAGTCCCAAACGATTCTTGTTCCTGTGGTAGCATCGCCAGTCACTGTGTAAGGAATCAAGCCATCGATATTAGTTGAACCTGTTCCACCAGCTGATGTAGTATAATATTGATAGTCAACAGTATTGGAAAGTCCTACAAAGGCCCAGCCTGCAGGAATGTTCATTGCAATTGAATCCTGTTTGCGCATTGGTCTATACTCATATGCAAAATATTGAGCTCCGCTATATCTCGAGAGTCTTCTGTTATAAGATACAAATCCAATTTCTTTCTCGCCACATCCAGCTCCATTTCCAGCCAAGCCGATGCTCGCGTAGGTGAAATTCCAGTTGCCAATTACGTTAGCATTATACTTGGGAATAAAACATGTGAAACCGTCAACGGTGTTTGTCACTGTTCCAGAGGGTGGTGCTTGAGATGCATAAACCGTATGAGTGAGTTGCGCTACATCTGGAGCATCTGCATCACTATTGGACGGCGTTTCTCCAATATTAGCATGAGTTCCAGCACCAACTAAAGCGGGCACATTGGACGTATAAGGAGGAGTCCATACAAAATCAGCTTCTACGTATATACTATCATCTTGTATATAGGTAGCTGGTAGCGCAGGGCTAAAAGTAGCTGCGGACCAATCCGCTTTAAATTCTTTATTTGGTGTGATGGTTGTAATCGGAACTCCAGTAGCAACATATGCTACACCACCTCTCAAGAGGGTGATATCTGCTGTTCCTGCAGTCCAAGTACCAAAATTAAATTTCCATTCACCAATGACATTGTTCCAATTGGTAATGCTCGCTGGACTGGTTTGATTAAGGACATAACCAGTGTATGAAGAATGTAATGTATCTCCAGCTTGATAACGATCTAAATCAATTTTTGTGAAGTCCAATGCTCCCCCAACGTCTGCTAAACCATCCTGATCATTGTCGGGTAGTCCGTATGAACTTCTTTCGAAGGTCCAATCAGTAGGTACAACACCACCTGTAGGACATGGTCCTGGACAAATTACATCAAAACTTGATGCATCACATTGTCTCGCAATTGGAGAAACTGGACAAGTTGAATCAACGACTTGTGTCACATTAAGTGGTATCGTATTCGCACCACAAGAAGTCAAATCAGTACAAATTAGAAAAGTGAGTGTATTTTCTCTGCCTGGCTTCCATCGAACAATTACATCCTGTCCCACTTGTTGTGGGTATCCTGCATGATAGTCATTATTACCATTTGCTATTTCAACAATATCCGTTGCCAAATTATTTATAGTCATTCCTGAAGGCAAGGTGATGGTCGCTTCAGCATAACCTTCATCTACTGCATTAGGCGTTTTGTAGGCGCTGATATCAACTTTGTATGTAAAGCAATCTCCTCCACGTACCTGAGCAGGGACTTGAGGAATGATCGCATTGATTCTATTATCAATTCCAAAATAAGGTATCCCCTCTGGATCTTGAGATATTGCAGCACCACATTGATTGGTGTAGTCAAATTCCATTCCGTATTTACGTGCGCGAGAAAAGCCATCACCACAAGCTCCACCTGGACATAAATTCACATTCCAAGTAATAGTAACACTTTGTCCAGCTGGAATTGTTAAACCAGGAGCGGCAACATTTGCCAAACTTGGTTGACCCACTGCACAAGCAGGAACATATATATTCTTAAGTATTGTTTGATCTGCATCAACTGTAATATTCGATGGGTGAATACCATCAACCATTATTGAGGCAGTGTCCAATGCATATGGATAATATCTATACTCACTGTTGATGTAATAATTACCCATAGTGTAAACAACATCAAAGGCTGGACCGGTACCATTATTCGTTATTACTGCGCTAATTGTTGAATAAGGTGAGGCAGCACAATTACTACTAGGGCTAGGATTTTCTGTAAAGACAACATCTAAATCTGGATTTTGGAGTTGCAAAGTCGCACTACCTGTTGTCAATGCAACTTGACATTGATTGTCAAAATCACACCCCCAACCCAATTCATAAGAAGTTGGTGAAATATTACAGTCGTCAATAATTACTGGTTGTGAAACTTGGATCGCTGGATCGGTATCGCATAGCCCACCAGCAAATGTTGGAGTGCCATAAATTTTGTAAATAAGTGTCGTCGCAGTTGACAATGTTGGATCTGGAGAAAAGCTTACACCGTCTGCAACAATATCACCATTAGGGCTTATCCCCTGTTGGAAATCAATTTTTAAAAAGGCAGTGTCGGAACAACCTTGTCCGTTATTCTGAAACGAAAAGCTTCGTGTGTGCGTACTTCCGAGCACAACATTATTTAAAGGTGCTGGCTGCGTAATTGTGTAGGTCGGATATACTGCTTGATAGAAATTAACCAAAGGGTCATCTTCTACAACGGTACCTGATGTGATGGCGTCCTTAAAAATTCCAGCTGATAGTGCATGTGTATAAGCACCACAAGTTGCTGTTCTTTCCAAAGTAAATGTAAATGGGTCAGATGCTCCCGAAATTGTAAAGGTGGGATTATTCGGTGTGCCACCTTCAACAATTGTTCCTGACCCTGAAGTCAAGACAAAAGAATTGGGAGTGTACTCAACTCCAGAAGTTAACAGAACATCCACAACTTCAGATGTTGGGTCAGCTCCTGTAATTGTAGCCGTAAGCAATGAGCTACCTGAACAAACAGATAAATCGCCAGCAGGTGTAGGGTAAGAAATAGATTGGGCATTGCACACACTAATAGATAGGCATGCAATGAAGAGGGTTATTAAACTTTTCATTAGCAAGTGTTAGTAGGTTAAGCAGCAAAGCTAATTGAAGACGCGGCCTGTTTTATCACATTAATTATTTATAACCCATCGTTAAGCTAAGTAAATAGCCTATTAATAACACACTTCAAGTAGCTGACAATCAAATCATTGTAGCAAATCCATTTTTTTAAAGAACAACCATTGGTAAATTGATCTTGAGCTCATGAACAAAATCATCGCTATCCAGATGGCAAATTCTGGCCAAAGTTCTTTAAAAATAGCAAAGCCAACAAAAAACATCGCCGTTGATAATAACATAGAATTTCTTAGCTCCTTAGAAGCCGTTGCACCACTAAAAATTCCGTCCCAAATGAAGGCAAATGATCCAGCAATACAAACAAAGGCCAAAGGAAGAATAAACTTACTTCCCTCTTCTATCAGAGTAGTATTGGTCGTGAAAATTCTAATAAACATAGGACCCAATAGAATGTAGGCAATGGCAAAAGCCATCCCGAACGCAAAGCCAAACAACAAAGATCTCTTTACAACCTTGAGCACCCATTCTCCTTTCGCTTCGCCAATAAACCTTCCAACTAAACTTTCAGCTGCATAGGCAAAGCCATCAACACTATAACTCATGAAATAAAATAGCTGTAAAAGGATCTCATTTATTGCCAAATAGTCATTTCCCATTCCTGCAGCAAAATTTGTGAAAAAAGTGAAGACTGCAATCATCCCAATATTTCGAATAAACATGTCGCGATTGACGGTTAAAAACCTCTTCATCTTCTTCAATCTAAACGTTTCTCGGTTTATAAAATGAAACACAGCCAATCGATATCTATAAAAAAATATTCCAAATGCTAGAAGAAGGCTAACATATTGCGCCACAACCGTACCTATAGCAACTCCTTCAATATCCATATTGCAAAAACTCACCAAATACCAACTCAACACAATATTTATAAGGTTGGACACTATGGTGAGAACCATAGGAGCAATTGAATTTTGCATTCCAAAAAACCAACCCTTGAAAGCAAAAAGTGCAATCACCGCCGGTGCTGCAAGAATTCGAATGGAAAAATACTCCTTCGATAAAGCCTTCAGCATATCACTTCCATTCATAAGAGAATAGCTAAAGTTTGCAATTGACTTACCGAAGAATAAAAGACCTAAGCCAAAAATCAAACTGATTGAAAAAGCTTGAAGAAAGTACTCATAGCATTTATTAATATCCTTAGATCCAAATGCTTGTGCTGTCAAACCTGTTATACCCGGTCTCAGAAAGCCAAAGCCCCAATACAATATATTGAAAATCACACCACCTAAAGCAATAGCACCGATATAAGCACTATCAACTTCCCTACCCATGAGGGCAGTATCTACTATACCCAATAAAGGAATCGAAATATTGGAGACAATATTCGGTATGGCTAACCTCAGTATTTCACGATTCAATTTGATGCCGCAAAAGAAATCTATACTTATATATTTTTATACTTTAGCAAGAAGTCTTTACGTACATTAGTATGCATGAGACTTCTACTCTTATTCGGAATTGTTGCCTTTATTTCCTGTAAAAATCACGAGCCGACCAACAATAATGATGCAAAGCATCAATCAGAAAGCACACTTGAACAGCATGACGGCTGGAAATGCATTACGGATTTAGACAATAATGTTGTGAACAAAATGGCCTATGCAACTGAAGACAATTTTCTCAAAGAGCAGATTTATCCTTGTGCAGAATGCTGGCTTAGATCTAGCGCTGCAGAGGCACTGCTTGATGCGCAAGCTAAGGCAATGGAAAAAGGCTACAGAATTGTACTCTTTGATTGTTATCGCCCGACTCCATTGCAGAAAAAAATGTTTGACGTTTTCCCTGACCCCAAATATGTCGCTGATCCAAAGAAAGGTTCCATTCACAACAAAGGCTGTGCTGTTGATGTGAGTCTTGCAAAATTAAATGGAGATCTTTTGGATATGGGGACCGAATTTGATGATTTTTCTGAAAAAGCTCATCCAGACTATGCAGACCTCAGTCCAGAAATTTTACAAAACCGGAAAACCCTCACATCCCTGATGCTTGATGCAGGCTTTGAGGCCTATAAATATGAATGGTGGCATTTCAACTTTATTACCGATGTAGAATATGAAAATGATGATTTCCTTTGGACTTGTGAATAATTTATTTTTTTCGAGGGACGCGCAGAATAAAACCTAAGCGGCGCCCATTCACACCTTTTGAAAAATTTATTAAACCCAAACTAAATCCGTTATTCTCCTCAACGGAATTGATGAGGCCAATTTGTAATCCGCGTACTATTCTTGCGCGATTTTTCAAACCTGCTATTTGGATTCCCCTCATAGTGTCCGCCACATGATTTGATATACCCGCTATTTGAACACCATCCACATTTTGACCAACCTTATTAAACAGTCCAGCAATCTGAACATATTGTACATTACGCCTATCCAAATTAAATAGTCCCCCAATCTCAACTAAGGAGGTTCCACCACTTTCTCCACCGAGAACATTTAAAGAAACTTTATTCTCAATCTGGGAATTCAGGCGACCATGATTACTAATTCCAGGAATAAATGAAATTTGAAAATTGTCATTTGCATAAAATTTCTTGAGATTCAAATTATGCAATTGCTGTTTAGTAGAGGTCCACACCTCTTCTATCTTTTCTGAAGAACCCTTCCCAATTTTAACCAGCTTATCCTTTATCCTCATACCTGTTTTACTCAAGGCTTGAAAGGCAAGCACACTCTCCTCTTCAACATCTTCAGCTTCAATGTTTTGATATTCCGCAATAAGTTCTACGGGAGTCTGCTTTTCTAAGGCGATATCAAACTGTTGATTGAAGAGCCTGACTATACTGAAAGAAGTATCTACATAATGTTCTTTGCCAATGGTGAGTGATACCAATTTATATTTCTTTTTAAGCTTTAATTTAAAATACCCATTCTCATCTGTCATGGATGAAAGCAAATTCGCCTTTTCATATATACTAACATTGGATAGTGGCATTCCATTTTCAGCATCTCGAACATAGCCAGTCAAGAAATAATGATTGCTAGGCCCCTGCTTCACAACTACCACCGATTTCGTTGTCACTGCCTTCTTACGAATAATTACAAAGTCACCCACCTCTTTAAAGTCGTAAGTTGAATTAAAGAATGTGCGCAACACTTCTAGCACCTTTTTATTCTGAGCATAAAGAGAAACTATGGAATCTTTCGGTATCGAATTTGAATTATAGGAAAAAGTAAAATCGCCTTCATCACCTATTGTTGACAAAGCTTCTTTCAAAGATTGTTGCTTAATATTAACCGTTACGACTTTATTCAAATTGCTTTGTGCACGCAAGTTGAAGACGGCAAAAATGATCAATATGAGTATTACTAATTTTTTCATAGGACTAGTATATTATATAGACTCCTTTACGCTTTTTAACTTTAACCTCAAAGGTCTCACTCAGCACTTCTAGTAAAACTTTTAGCTTGACATTATCGAACCTAACTGTCAGTGGCAAGTCTTTGAGAGATTCATTCTCAATTACAATTCTTTCATCATAGGCTTCATTTAGTACTTCCACCAATTTCCATAAAGGAGTTTCATCACAATCAAAAAACTTAGAGCGGTAGTATTTATATAGTTCATCATCGGTTTGACGAATTTTCATCACTTTTTGATTCTTATACACTTTTGCTCTCTGATTTTTTCTAAGACGGATATTACTACTACCGTTGTCCAACTCCACAATTCCACTTTCAACAATGACTTCGGTATAATTTGCAAATGACTTTACATTAAAGGAGGTGCCCACAACTTTGATGGTAACATTGTTCTGAGTTTCAATATAGAAAGGTTTGGCTTTGTTTGGTTCAATATCGAAAAAGGCTTCGCCTTTCAAGGCAACCCGTCTTTCATCCTCAGTGAATACCTGTGGCTTACTAATACTTGAACGGCGGTTTAAGATGACCGTACTCTTATCTTCTAATTTTCTAGTTTTAGTTTCTGCAACACTTTCAATTGTGCTCGTTTTGATCTCCTTAGCAATGAGCTGCTTCTCTTCCTTCTTTGAACTATCCTTTGGAACTATCTCATTTACAATAATCTTTTCCTTTTCTATAGCTCTTTCCGTTTTAGTAGTATCTGTTTTGACAACACCTATGGGTTCAAGCTCTTCACTACTATTTACTTGGCCCCAAAACCAAAAGCCTCCAATCAGAAGGAATAGAGTAGCAGCAATCCCCAGTATGGTTCTTCTGCCCTTCAAGCCTGAACTTTTGGGCATTCTTGCTTCTAGTCTGGTCCAGGCTTCATCCTCATGAACTTTTATATCCTCTTCCAAATTGGCACTTGCATTCCAAATCTTTTGAAATGAATTGAAACGATCTTGATTCTCTTTACTCTCCAATAACCAATTCTCCATCTTAGTCTTCTCTTCTAGAGTAGACTCTCCCACCAAATAATTGATAATCTGTTCGTCGCTTATGTTATTCTTGAAGCTCATGAATAATTATTTAAGAGGTGAACCAATATTACCAACCAATAGACTAAAAACTCTTTTAAGTCTTTACGCAAACTTTTAAGTGCCTTCCCCATATGGTTTTCAACAGTTTTGGGCGAGATTAATAGTCTGTCAGCAATTTCTCTATACTTGAGGTTTTCAAACCTGCTCATTTGAAAGACCGTTCGACATTGTTCAGGCAGGTTCTTCAACGCTTTTCTTATTTCTCCTTCTAAGTTTCTTTGATTAATCGTTTCTTCTGTTTGATTCCACACTTTCTGTTTAGTGGATTCCAAATGTGTCTCGAACTTGACTTCTACCTTTCTTTTTTTTATCTTGTTCAAGCATGCATGGTAGACCGATTTATATAAGTAGGCTTTGACAGAAACGCTAATGTTTATGTCCTCCTTTTTCTCCCACATCTTTAGAAAAACATCTTGAATCAAACTTTCTGCCTGTTCTTGATCTTTTAAAAAAGTCATCGCATAAATCATCAATTGCCTAAAATGATTTTTGTAGACTGATTCAAATTGAACCTTGTCTACAAAAATCTGTTTACTTTCTGTTAGGCCTTCACTCATTAAGAATGCTTCCCAAATATAGTTCTTTGCTATTTCTATGTTGGCTGTGCCCAACAAGATTATAGTTTACGTACTTTTCCAGAACCTGAAATATCGATATTCAATTGTGGAGATCCGAGATAATTTACGTCTCCACTGCCTGATATCTTTACATCTAAGAGTTGAGTCGCCCATACATTCATATTTCCTGAACCAGTAGTCTTCGTTTGAACATCGTCCGCTTCTAGTTTGTCAACATCAATCTCACCACTACCTGAAATCCTTGCATTGACAGACTGAGCTGTTCCTCCATTGATGTCCATATTACCTGAACCCGTGATATCCATTTCGATCGATTTTGCCGTGAGATCGTTCACCACAACATCTCCCGAACCACTGATCGTAAATTCCGCATCATTTGCTGTATACGAATCATTGACACGCACATTCCCACTACCGCTTATATCAACTCCATCAAATTCTGGGCTGATTATGTCAACTGTAATTTGTTTATGGGTGGTAATGTTGGCAAAATTCTGAGTTCGAATCGATATGGCATCTCCCACTCTTTCAAGTACAAGAACATCTAAAATATTTTCTTGTGCGCTCACCTCAACACTATAAGTCGGTCCATAAGAATAATTAACATCAGCCGACATATGCAAATTGACCTTGCTAAAATTTTCGACACTTCTAGTTTCGGTGACCACCGGTCCTTTTCCCACTAATAGAGACTTGTTACATGAGCTTGCTAAAATTGCTGCGAAAGCAAGTAAAACACTGAGTTTGATTAAATTTTTCATTTTTATAAATTTTGGTTTGTACTCATAAGACAATCTACTAAGGTGATACCCCTAGTCAGAGAAAAAATTTTTTTTGAAAATTAGCTAGGGGTATTGGCACTATAACTTGTCTCATAGGCAAAGGAATAATATGAAATACTATACAATACTCGCCTTGATCTTACTCAACTGCTTGACAGTCAAGGCCCAGCTAAATCAAAATATTCGGGGAAATGTCCTAGATGTAGACAGTAAAAGCCCATTAATTGGTGTCAATGTTGTTGTGATGGACAGCTTAAGCCCAAAAGGTGCTCGAACGGATCTCAATGGAGACTTCCTTATTGAAAATGTTTCTATTGGTAGAGTTAGTCTTAGACTTTCTAGTATGGGGTATGAAAATAAGATTGTATCTAATGTCGAATTGAATAGTGGCAAAGAACTCATTCTTAATGTAGAGATGAGAGAGAAGAGAAAGTCTATCAAAACAGTGCGCATCAAAGGAAGAAAAAAAGGAGGCGCCTTAAATAAAATGTCTATTGCAAGTACCCAGGTAATTTCCGTTGAAGAAACACAAAAGACAGCTGGCTCGTTTAATGATCCTTCTCGTATGGTCAGTTCACTTGCGGGGGTATCTGGTAGTAATAGTGGCGACACCGACAACGATATTATTGTTAGAGGCAATTCTCCTAAATACATTCAGTGGAGACTAGAAGGAATAGAGATTCCCAATCCAAATCACTTTGCACAATTAGGAGGTTCTGGTGGAGGAATTAGCGCTTTAAATAGTGATCTTCTGGCCAATTCAGATTTTTCTACTGGTGCCTTCTCCGCAGAATATGGAAATGTCCTATCAGGTGTGATGGACATGAAACTAAGAAAAGGAAATAATCAAAAAAGGGAATATTCCATTGGTCTAGGTTCATTAGGAGTAGACGCAAGCTTTGAGGGACCATTCAAAGAGGGATATAGAGGTTCTTACCTCCTAAACTATAGGTACTCCAGTTTAGGTCTTTTACAATCAACAGGAATTTTAGGTGACAACATCGGATTGCCAAAATATCAGGATGCCGCATTCAATATTTATCTCCCAACAAATAAATTTGGCGACTTCTCCTTTTTCGGTCTTGGCGGAATGAGCGGTACCATTTCAAACGATGAATATTCTTACACCAGTCTAGAGGGTGGAATTTTTGACAGAAAAGATTCTCTCAAAGACAAAGAAAATTATGAAACCGATTTCTTCACTAGCGGGATTAAGCATTTCATTCGTCTTAGTAATAAGAGTTCAATTGAATCCATAGCTTCATATTCTGCCAATCAACTTAAATCTCTTGAAGAGGTTTATTACCATAGCGTCACCATAAAAGATAGTTTGGGACAAGTCCTAACAGACAGCTTGAGACCATCATACACCGACTGGAATGAAAAAATTAAAAGAAACGACCTAAGACTTTCCATGAAATTCAATTCCAAACTTAGTGCGAACAACAAAATAGAAATTGGTACAAAATTTATTCATTCCAATTTCGATTATTTGCAGGAAACCTTCGATGATCAAAACAATAAGAAACGCGTCTTTTTAGATATGAACGCCAGCTTGAAGTCCATGCGAAGTTTTGCCAACTGGAAGTATCGTCTTGCCTCAGACCTAACTCTGGTCGCAGGATTGCACCATCATTATGTTATGAGAAATAAAGAGAGCTCCTTCGAACCTAGACTGAGTATGCGTTGGACTCCAAACAATAAAAACACCTTCACGCTTGGTCTTGGAAAACATAGCTGTCTTGAGTCCATAAGCAACCTATACGCCAAAGTGCCAAATGCGCAGGGTCTAATCACCGAACCAAATAGAAATTTAGAGTTGCTCAAAGCCAACCATATCGTTTTAGGCTATCAACGAAATCTAGCCCCTAATCTGATGTTGAAGCTAGAGCTATACTATCAAGACTTGTATAATTTGCCAGTTGAAAATAACGACAGCAGTTGGTTCTCAACAGTTGTAGAGTCTAACGACTTTCAAAATGTTGCACTGACCAATGACGGACGTGGAAAAAATTACGGTCTCGAACTTACGCTCCAAAAATTCTTCTCGAACAACTTTTACTATATGGCGAACACATCCATTTTCAGTTCGACTTTTACTGCGAAGGATGGCATAGAACGAAATACGCCCTACAACCTTGGCCTAATTCTAAATGGTGTTGTAGGAAAGGAGTTTGTTGGGCTTGGCAAAAAGAAAAACAAAACTCTAGCGACCAATGTCCGCGGAAGCTTTTCTGGTCCAAGAAAAATCATTCCATTGATAAAAAATGCAGAGGGTGTAGCTCAAATTGATCCGAACACTGGAAGTACTAGAAACTATTCGCAAATTTTTACGGGTGGTCTCGACAATATTCTCACATTCAATCTTCAGGCGTCGTATAAAATCAATAGACCAAAGGCAACTCACGAAATCTTAATCGAAGCCTTGAATGCTTTCGATGCTCAAGCGCGTATTGGTGAATATTATGATAGTCGCGAGGAAAACAATATTGCATATAGCACCCAATTGGGAATATTTCCCAATGTGATGTATCGCATTCATTTTTAAGAGTGTCCTAGCTGTTGGTCACTTTGGCCAACAGCTTTATAAACTTTCGCCCGCCTTCATTTTCTCAGCATTTTCGGCAAACTTTAGCGCATCTATCATCTCTTCTATATCCCCGTTGACAAAGTTGTCCAAATTGTACATTGTTTTTCCAATACGGTGATCCGTAATTCTTCCTTGAGGCCAATTGTAGGTTCTGATTTTTGCAGAACGATCGCCAGAACTTACTAAAGTTTTTCTTTTGCTTGCAATAGCCTCTTCATGTTTTCGAACCTCTTCTTCATAGAGTTTCGTCCTCAACATTTGCATGGCTTTTTGTCTATTCCCTAATTGTGTTCGACCTTCCTGACAAACAACTACGGTACCTGTTGGAATATGCGTAAGCTGAACTTTTGTTTCAACTTTATTTACGTGCTGTCCACCAGCACCTCCTGAACGAGAGGTTTCCATTTTCACATCGGCTTCTCTCAGCTCAAAGTCTACCTCATCTGCTTCGGGCATTACGGCCACCGTTGCGGCTGATGTGTGTACTCTCCCTTGAGTCTCCGTACTCGGAACGCGTTGTACACGATGAACGCCACTTTCGTACTTCATAGTACCATAAACTTCATCGCCACTTATTTCTAACATCGCTTCTTTATAGCCTCCAGATGTGCCTTCATTTGCCAAAACTAAGCTTGGCTTCCACCCCTGCTTTTCAGCAAAACGAGTGTACATTCTTAACAAATCGCCGGCAAAAAGACTCGCTTCATCTCCTCCCGTTCCCGCACGTACTTCAACAACTACATTTTTATCATCTTGAGGATCTTTGGGAATCAGCATTTGACGAATGACATCTTCAAGAGCCAGCTTCTCGTCTTCCAATCCTTGTAAATCGCCTTTGGCCATTTCTTTTAAATCTTCATCTGACTCATTTTGCAAAATCTCTTTTGCAAAATCCAAGCTTTCTAAGCATTTTGAATAGGCTTTATATTGGATAACAATTTTTTCCAATTTGCTATACTCCTTGCTCAAAGTCATATAACGCTTTTGATCGTTGACCACCTCGGGATTGGTAAGAGAAACTCCTATATCTTGAAACTTTGCATTTATTGCTTCTAGCTTGTCTAACATTGCCACGCAAATCTACTGAATTCGACACAATTCTTTAATATGACATGCCGCTGCCTAAACTTGGGAAAGTGTACATTTAATTTGTAAATTGAATTTATTATGAAAAAGATTTGTACACTTCTCCTCCTGAGTGTCTGTTGGACTCAGGCTATTGCACAAATTTGTATCACAACGCCTGGAGGTGCTGGTGCAACCACCATCACTTGGGATGCTGCCACAGCAGGAATAGTAAACGGTCCATTTGTATCTGGTATATCAGCCACTCCGGCTGCCGGAGAATTGGATATGAATGGCATTTACATTAGAGATGATATCAGTGGAACTGCTGAGGATGCCTCAGTAGGATTTGGAAGTGGAGCCACAACAAATTTTAATTTCCCTTTAAGCACGACCTCCACAGGGGGTGTTGTAACAAGCGGTGTGTACGCCTTTGATGTAGGTGGAGGCAATATTGTTCTAGGTGTACAAGGGTCTGGTTCACGATGGGGTGATGCACCTGGAGATGATGGACATTTAGTTTTTAGGATTCAAAATAAGATGGGTTCTCCTCTGACCTGCTTGGATATTTCTTACATTCTTTGGGCACTTAATGATCAAGGAAGAGGAACCATCGTGGAAGCCTATGTTACAGATGATATTGCAACGCCAAGTTTTGGACCTATTCTAGCCACAGCCAGCTCCACTGTTAGCGCAGATGCAGCACCTGCATGGTCACCTATTTCCCTTCCATCATTTTCCGTAACTGGCCTCAATGTACCGAACAATGGATATGTGTACTTACGCTTTTTAATCTATGATCTTCTGGGCTCTGGCAGTCGTGATGAAATAGGAATTGATGCGCTAACCATTAAAGGAAAAACAACTTCTCCTACGCCTGTACAACTGAGCAAATTTTTAGCACAAACTGATGGGAATAAAGTCAATTTAGAATGGACAACCGAAACAGAATTAAACGCTAAGTCCTTTGAAGTTGAGCGCAGTTTCGATGGAATACACTTTTCAACTATTGCATCAATGGATGCTTATGGAAACAGCGAATTGCCTTTGGACTATACAGCAGTAGATCAAAAACCCTTTGTTGGGACAAATTACTATCGACTTAAAATGATAGACCTCGACGGAAAATATATGTTTGGCAAAATAGTAGAGGCCAATATTGCAAATGGTGCTCTTTGGAATACATCCTTATTTCCAAATCCAGCTTCGGATATGATACAGGTCCGCATCTCATCACTTGTAAATGACAGACTGAACATTGCACTCTATGATGTTAAAGGTAGGGCATTGAAAAACTACACCCTATCCATAAATGAAGGCCAAAATATTTATCAAGTCTTTTTGGATGATGTCACGCCTGGACAATACTTTTTAAAATTCGAGGGCCGACACATAAAAGAAGTCTTGCAAATTCAAAAATTATAAAATATAATTCTAATAAAAAAGACCCCTCTCCTGAGGGGTCTTTTTTATATCATACATTCTTCTTTAAAATCATTTTAGTGCTCAGCCCACTCGATAGAGTCTAAATCAACGCCCTCTTTATACATTTCCCACAATGGACTCATTTCCCTCAACTTGAGTACAGTTTCGCTGACAAGCTTCACCGCATGATCAATTTGATCTTCTGTTGTATAGCGACCCAATCCAAAGCGCAAAGAGCTATGGGCTAAATCATCGCCTAAACCCAAAGCGCGCAATACGTAAGAAGCTTCTAATGAAGCCGAAGTACATGCACTTCCTGAGCTAATCGCGATGTCTTTATTGACACCCATCAAAAGGCCTTCACCTTCAACATGCTTGAATGAAATATTGCTCACATGAGGAAGTCTATTCTCTTTGTGGCCATTTAAGTAAGCTTCTTCTACGCCCATTAACGCTGTTTCTAATTTATCTCTTAGTGCTCTTGTATGTGCTGCATCCTTTTCCATTTCTTCTCTGCACAATTGCGCAGCCTTTCCGAAACCAACAATACCGGGAACATTTAAAGTTCCACTACGCATTCCTCTTTCGTGTCCTCCACCATCTATTTGGGCGGTTACTTTTACACGCGGATTTTTACGTCTAACATATAATGCACCAACCCCTTTGGGTCCATACATTTTATGTGCAGTAAAAGCCATGATGTCTATGCCATCTTCGTTCACATCTACTGGAATTTTCCCAACAGCTTGAACAGCATCACTCATCAATAAAACGCCATGCTTTTTTGCTATAGCACTAATTTCTTTCATTGGGTTTACCGTTCCAATCTCATTATTGGCATACATCACAGCCAAACAAATTGTCTTAGGCGTGATGGCCTTTTCTAGCTCCTCCAAATTCAACATGCCATCTGCGCCGACTTCTAGATAAGTAACATCCAAGCCATCTCTTTCAAGATTTTTACAAGTATCCAAAACGGCCTTATGCTCGATTGTTGTTGTAATGATATGGTTTCCCTTAGAAGCATACATTTCGGCAACACCCTTAAGAGCCAAATTATCGCCTTCAGTGGCTCCAGATGTAAATATGATTTCTTTGGGATTAGCACCTATTAGCTGAGCAACTTGCTCCCGTGCATAGTCAACCGCTTCTTCCGCAGTCCAACCAAAACTGTGGTTTCTGCTCGCTGAATTACCGAAGTTTTCAGTAAAAAAGGGAACCATGGTCTCTACGACTCTAGGATCACATGCTGTAGTTGCATTATTGTCTAAGTATATTGGTAACTGCATTTTCTTCTAATTTTAGGACTACAAAGGTATTTCTAAATTTGCTGAAATACTGATTATATAATGGCTTTTAGCATAGCTTCTATCTTAAACTTATCATATTTTCCTATATAAAAAAATACCTCCCGCACTTCAATTGCGGGAGGTATTTTCAATTTTTAGGCTGAATTACTTCACTTTTGAAAACTTTATTTGACCACCTAAATCAGTATCTCTGTTGTGATATTGAATTATATAGTTTCCATCGGCCAATCCACTAATATTCAGTGGAATTGAATTTTTGCCTGTGTTCACTAGGTGGCTCGAACTAATGACTAATCTTCCAATCGCATCATAAACCTTGAGGTCAATTTTCGCAAGATCCTCATTATTCGTGAGAATAAGATTTATGCTTTCCTTCGCAGGATTTGGACTCACTTGTGCATTGAGTTGAATTGCCTTGTTTTTCAAGCGTACTGTTTTTGTGTGGCTATATTGGCCATCTAAATCCACTACACGCAATCTGTATAAATCATCACCAGAAGGATTTTTGTCTATTTGAACATAAGATAAATTATGTCCATTCATCACTCTTGACGGGATTGTAGCAATTCGCACAAAATCGTTTTCAATGTTCGTTTTACGCTCCAATTCATATTTTTCAACATTGATTTCTTCTTCAACGTTCCAAAACAACTTATTCGTGCCATCTGAATTTGATAGACCATCAAAGTTTCTAAGAGTAATCGGAAGAGGAATAGAGCTTGACATCATCATTTGTGGTGTATTACATAAACATGCATCGTCACCATTAATATCTAACTCTTTGATTGTTGCAAAAAGCATACTTCCCGGAGGACAGCTTGAGGTAGAATAATTAAATGAGCCTGTATGGTTCACCGTTGTGCCCATCGCAATTGCATTTGAAGTAAACTGCGCGACAGGAACGCTAGGCGATGTAGTGTCACAATAAACTTGAATCACATATAAGGCTCCAAGAGCATCGGCTGTTCCGCTATTCGTAACATCAATATTATAACTCAAAGAACCACTGCTGTATGTATTACCATATGTAAATGCAGTCACATCAAGTTGAGGACGCACAATCATAAAGCTCGCCGTATCCTCTTGTGTTACATTCGCAATGGCACAAGTACCAAAGCTTGCTGGACAACTAAAGCTACTTGAGCGGAACACTTGACATGTTAAGTCATACATCGTTGTATCACAAACTGAAGATGTCGTCGGTTCCACATCATACTCAACAACTACAGTATTACCTGCTTGTGGATCCATCCAAACAACTATTTGGTTTGGAGTTGTTGTTGAACCGGCTACAATCCCTGAAGTTACGGTGAAACTTCCCGCTACATATTGTAAAGGTGCAGGAATAGTAATTACTACACTATCACCTGTATATGTATCTGTATCCGCAGAAATAATCGTTGTCGTTGCTGTTGCAGGCGCGCTACAAGATACTTGTGTTGATGATAATACTGTAGTCTCTTGCAAGTTCGGAATTGGAGCTTGAGGTGTAGCAATCAGCTTAGTAGAATTTACAGACAATCCATCACCTGTAGCTGGATCACCACATATTCCATTTGCGAAGACTTGATACTGAGGATTTGATCCGCTCACAAAATCACAACTACTTACTTGCAGTTGATATGAAATATAGGCCGTTCTGTCGTCCAGGCCACCTGCATTTGTAACTCCAGCTATTCCACCGGAATCAATTAATGAATGGCTTTCAAAATTTATAGAGTGTACAGTTCCCATAGGAGGCACAACTACAACTTCTGGATTATTTTGTCCAGGATAGCTAATTGTAAACGAATTGGCAACCACTGACATGCCAGCAGGTATGTCCACATTAATTGCTGGATTATCAATATCCGCGCTTTGTGTACTACGAACTCTTACTTCATAGTTCAAGGGGGTACATAAATCAAAAGTGCTATTTGCCGCTGGCTCAATAGTTTTGAATAATTGAATTTCACTCGCTTGAGAAACTGCTTGTAATATCAAGTCATTCCCTGCACAAGTACTATCTGGGTGTACTGGAAAATCAGAACAGTTCCAACCGACACGTAATCTCAAATCTTGTGGACCACAATCATTCATTGTAAAATAAATTCTCATGGTATTAGAAGTAGGGTATGCCCAACCTGCTGAATCAATATAGTATAAATCTTTACCAGCTCCATAGGTTGAAACAGCTGTTAAAGGAGTTCCTACAGGATACTCAATACTCACTACAGAAATGCCATTAAGCTCTTCAGTAGCTGCCCATATATAAGGTGCTGTATAAGAGGTCCCACCTGCGAGATCTATATCCCAATAGTTACCATAAACTGATGATGCTTGCACAACACCTGAAAGGTTTTGTGGAATGACATCTGGTTTGCTGGTTCCAGCATAGCTCAGTGTTCTTGTCTCTTGTGAGTAGTAAGGCTTTAAGCTACCATCAGAGTTTTCATAGTGCTGCCAATGTCCGTAGTCCTGTACCTTAATTGGGGTAGATGGCATAGTTGCACAACTTGGAGCAACCATTACTGATTGAGCTAGATAAGAACCTTCAGTACTCAGATTCAGGATATTTGTATCATAGGCTGCTTTGATATCCCACACTATTGTCGTGCCAGTTATTGCATTTCCTGTAATTGTGTAAGGGAGAAGGCCATTAACAATTGGGGACGTTGTTGCACCTTTTTTCCTTGTTCTTGAATGATATTGGTTTGTTGGCCCTAAGCCAGTTACTTCCCAACCTGCAGGAATCGTCATAACTATAGAGTCTTGCTTGCGCATGGGTCTATATTCATAGAGGAAATATTGCCCACCGCTATATCTGGAAAGACGTCTGTTATAAGAACGCCATCCTATTTCTTTCTCTCCGCATCCTACACCGCTTCCAGGTAGCCCTTGATTTGCGTAAATGAAATTCCAATTTCCAAGCATATTAGCATTGTACTTTGGAATAAAACAAGTCCAACCAGTGCTTTGATTAACTACGGCTGAAGTTGGAACAGTTTGCGCTGCAAAAACAGTATGAGTTAGCTGAGCAACAATTGGCGCATCTGCATCTCCGGTTGTTGGTGTTTCACCCATATAAGCATGCGTACCGGCAGCAGTTATTGTAGGAACATTCGACACATAAGGTGGAGTCCATACAAAATCAGCCTCCACAATTACGCTATCTCCCAAGACATAAGTTGTTGGAAGAGCAGGAGTAAATGCTACAGAACTCCAATCAGCAACGAATTCAGATCCAGCAGTCAAAACTGTAATCGGAACGCCAGTTGCGACGTATGAAGTAGCTCCTCTTTTTATAGTTACATCTGCAGTTCCTGCAGTCCATGTTCCATTGTCAAATTTCCACTCGGCCAAAACATTGTTCCAATTATTAATTGTTCCAGGAGAAGTTTGATTCAACACATATCCTGTATAGAAAGAATGCAGAGTATCTCCTGCTTGATATCTATCAATGTCAATTTTGTTCAAATCTACAGTTCCTGTCGCATCGGGTAAACCGTCTTGATTGTTGTCAGGCTGTCCAAATGATGTTCTACCAAAAGTCCAAAATGTTGGAACAACGCCGCCTTCAGGGCAAGGTCCTGGGCACACCACCTCGAAGTTTACCGATTTACATTTTTCAGCAACCGCAGGTGTTGGACATTGGTCGTCCAAAACTTGTCGTACAACAGCTGCCAATGTTTGCGGCCCACACGATGATGGACTGCTACATATATTAAAGGTGAAATTATTTACTCCACCGGGCTCCCATCGAACAATTACATCTTGTCCCACTTGTTGTGGGTATCCAGGCAAGTAATCATTATTACCATTAAGGTTTTCGACAATATCAGTTGCAAGGTTTGCAATACTCATACCTGCAGGTAATGCAACAGTTAGTTCTGCATAATCATTAGGATTTGTAAAAGGAGATTTTGTTACGTCTACATCAATCTTATATTGGAAGCATTGCCCTCCAATTACTTGAGCAGGAACTTGTGGAATTGGTTCATAGATGTAATTTCTAAATCCAAAACTAGATATTCCTGCCACGGGCATAATTCCAGACACGCCACATTCAGTTTCATAACTTGTTTTCAAACCATATATGTTTGATTCATAATATCCATCTCCGCATTGATCTCCTGTACACACATTTACATTCCATGTCACAGTAATGCTTCCATTTGGTGGAATTGAAATTCCTAAATTGCCAACAGTAGCAATTGATGGTAAGCCAACTGCGCAACTTGGTGTATAAATACTATTTGAAATCTTACGATTACTTGCAACATTAATTCCAGACGGATGAACAGCATTCACCATTATAGAAGCTGTATCTAAAATCCATGGTCTGTTCACAGACGCGTTATTGTTGTAATAACTACCCATTTCTAAACTAATATTATTTGCAGGGCCTGTTCCATTGTTTGTGATAACAGCAGTAATGGTTGAGTAGGGTGTACCCGCACATAAGCTTTTAGGAGTAGGGGTTTGTGTAACAACGGTTGTTAGATTTGGATTTCTTAATAGAGTTGTTGCACTTCCTGTTGTACTCGCAATTTGACATTGATTTGCAAAATCACAACCCCAACCGACTTCGTAATTTGTTGGTGTTATACTACATTCATCAACTGTAACATCATGTGTTATTGTAATTGCGGGATCGCTAGAACAAAGTCCTCCTGCGAAACTAGGGGTTCCGAATATTTTGTAGACATAGACATTTCCAGAAGAAAGTGTAGCGTCAGGGGCAAAACTGACTCCTTCGGCAATTATACTTGTTCCATTAGGAACAATCCCGTTTTGAAATTCTATGCGCATGTAAGCAGTATCTGCACAACCCTGACCATTATTTTGAAATGAAAAACTACGCGTATGATTAGATCCCAAAATAACTCCGTTTAAAGGAGCGGGTTGTGAAACAGTAAAAGAGGGATAAACTGTTTGGTAAAAATTTACCAATGGGTCGTCTTCGACCGTTGCACCCACCGTGACTTCATCCTTAAATATACCGGCAGATAATGCGTGTGTATAAGCTCCACAATTTGCTTTTCTTTCCAATGTAAAAGCAAATGGATCCGAAGCTCCTGTTATAGTAAAACTTGGATTATTAGGAGTTCCGCCTTCGACGACGATTCCAGTACCCACTGTAAAAGCAAACGAATTTGCTATATACTCTACGCCGGCAGTGAGTTTAACATCCACCTGTGGTGTTGTTCCACCTCCTGCAACTTGCACAGTAAGCAAGGAGCTACCGGAACAAACTACAAGGTCAGCTGCTGGATTTGGATAAGTAATTGTTTGGGCCATTGCGCCATAGCCAAAGGCCAACGCAAAAAGCATTAGTAAGAGTTTTTTCATGTTTTCAATATTTGTATACTTAACTCTAGTCAACTATCGTGCCCCATATCCTTCAAGCTAAATTTAACCCATATAAAACACTGTAAAACAATATATTATACATTAAGAAATGTATAATATATTTTTTATATGACAATCACATTATTCTTTGCCTGTACTGGAAATCATATTATAGCTATAGAATACTTTTGTCCCATGCACAAAATTGAGCACATTGGAATAGCCGTCAGCAATCTCGAGGAAAGCATCTCGCTTTACGAAAGTTTATTGAGTACAGATTGCTACAAACAGGAACGCGTTGAATCCGAAGGCGTAAATACCGCATTTTTCAAAACGGGGCCGAACAAGATAGAATTGATCGCCGATGATGGCGAGGGTGTCGTTTCCAAATTCATCTCTAAAAGAGGTGAAGGTATCCACCATATTGCCTTTGCGGTCGATGACATCATAGCTGAAATGAAACGCCTAAAAGAAGCCGGCTTTGTTCTATTAAACGACGAACCCAAAGAGGGTGCAGACAACAAAGTGATCTGCTTTTTACATCCAAAGAATACCAAAGGGGTCTTAATAGAATTGTGCGCTGACAAAGCAGCGCACAATTCAAAAATCAATAAATAGGGGTTGGGGCTATTTGTTGATATACTTGTCAACTATATTTCCTGCCTTGTCTTTTCCGCCAAGTCCAAATGCAATACCAACAGCTAGTCCGCCGCCTACACATATAGAACCTAATAGAAGAGTGAATGCAGTATTTACAATTTTAGGAGCTATTCCCAATTGGCTCAATGACATAAAACCAACGATAACCATGATACCATAGTATGCAATCTTTGCAACCATGCTTTTTGTATCAGCAGCCATTCCAGAATTTAATACCATGTCTCTTACAAACTTAGCAGCGTACATTCCAATCACAAGAAGGATTGCAACGACAATTAGTTTAGGGATAAAGGCCATAATCTGTTGGAACATTTCAGTAACAGCAGTTAGGTTCAACGCGTTCAAGGCCGATAGAATGACCATCAACATGATGATGATGTAAATGAACATTCCCATCAACTTAGAAAGAGAAAAGTTTTTTAGGCCTGCTTTTTGAAGTTGCTCAGTAATGCCTGCTTTTGCCAAAAGACCGTCAACCTTAGCTTTTTTCAAAAGTTTTACGACAACGCCTTTTATAAACTTAGCGATCATCCAACCAATAAAAAGAATAAGCAATGCGCCTACAACCTTCACGAGCATGGTGCCCAAATCTCCAAAAGTGGATTTAAATGTTTCAAGAATGTTTAATTGTAATAATGTGTTCATAGTTCAGTACTTTATGTCGCAAAAGTATCGGATGAACACCATTCAGTTTGCTATCTTAGCTAAACAATAGGAAATAGCTTGCAATAAATTGACAATTGAGCTTGAGTCTTACTTCATGTGCACCTCTGCAGTATGCAATATCTCCTTATCAACCCCTTCCACCTTGTTTACAAATGCAATAATGTTACAATTATCAACCACCCAAGCATTATCCCCTGTAATTATGGGTTGAAACTCAAAACGTTTTTGCATAACCGTTCCAGCGGTTTTACCTCCTAAGTTTAGTGGGTTGCCCTGAATATTTGTAATACAATCTCTGAAAATATGATCAAATTCATAGTCCGGAACGTAATTATTTCCGTCAAGTTGATAGTCAATAACATCATTTTCCGTCACATAAATCGTCAGATTTACATCATCTGGAACATCTTGTGTGAACGCAACTTGTGCAGTGACTGTACAAATATTATCCTCAGAATCGTACGAACTAGTCAGGTGAATATTCACTGGAGTTTGTTTCGATAGAGCATCATTAATAATTCCTGACCAATTTGCTTTTGATCTAAAATAAACAGTGCTCGCATCATGAATCCGGTTGGTCGCAGCCGATGGCATGCTTGGAATATCTCCTAAATACAAAGCGATATCATCTGCTTTGGGTGTTCTAAAATTATAGACACTTTTTTCAAAAATTGGCTCGGTAAAACCAGATTTTGGTGGGTGCAAAGCCGCAGCATATAGCCTACCCGGATTTGCATTAATAAGACCTTCAATGATTGATGCCGCTTCAGGACAGTTTGAACAACCAGCTCCCGTTAATTCTTCCATCATCACTGCCCTAGGTTGAGGTATTTCAACGGGGGCTAAAAAAACAGAATCTTCAGCAAGTACCTGACCCCCTAAATCCAATCCAGGAGGTGTTTGTTCGTCACATGACATAAAAGTGAAAACAACTGTAGCTAGTATTAATATTTTGAACTTATCCATTTTCATAAAAATAATTCTTTTTATTGGCTCTCTTCATCACAAAAACGCCATTTAACTTATTTAAAAAGTAGAGCTTATTCCAAATTTAAACCCACTAAATGCAGGCTCATAACGACAAACTCCACCAGTACAATTGATTCCCTCAACTTGTTTCACGTATTGAGCCGTAAATCGATGCGGACCTTTTGTGTGGGCAACAAAAACGTTTGGGTAGTGTTGTGGATCCAAACCATCGCCATTTACCCCACTAGGCGCATAATTATACATATCGGTCAGCGCAAGGGACCATTTTGGCGCAATATTAAACTCTACCAAAGCAAAGGCCCAAGCTCCATAGTCCTGTTCTGTATTCATCCATTGTAATTCAGTTCGTATAGACCTCTTTTTATCAATTTTATAAACAAATTCTGCAAAAGGCGTCATAGCCACCACAAGTGGAGCACCCGATTTTATTTGATACAACTCTTGATTGTATTCCATGTATTGAGCACCTAAATGTATAATCCACTTCTTATTGGGGCGTATTTCTAACTCCCCATATATTTCACGATAGAGTTTTTCTCCTTCCAAATCGTCGGCATATGTATAACTGAGGTTTGACGATATTTTCTTATTAGGTGTGTAAATACCGCTCACATTAAAGCTTTGCTCAGAAACATCTTGTGATTGTGGAGTATATCGAGCAATAACTCTTTGCGTTCTTATTTGTGCAATAATGGGTTGCCAATTATATAATCCTCGAATCAAAACTTCATTCGGTGAAGTACGCATCACAAAATTTTCTGTTCTTTTCACAGATGCGTTAAGACCCCATTTTGATTTTGCGTATCCCATATTTGAATACAATACACTTCCTGGAGCGCTAATCAATCCATCTATAGTAGATATAGCTTCCTCGCTTTTTAGAGCGCCCTCTGCATACCAAGTAAAATCACCTACATTTAGCGTGTTATACAATGTTGCCGCATAACTATTATACTTTGGAATGAAACGATCTTGGCTGTCTAGTGAATTTACTACAGCAACCACACCATCCATACTTCCTTGATCCATTGTTCTATTCACCGCTCCAATACCCGTAGTTAAATAAGCTTTATCACCTAATCCATAATCTGCCTGAATGCTAGCACCTTTTATGATTGGATTATATCGTTCAAACAAATTCTTTATTTGCCCTGTAAAAACATTTCCAACCAAATTATCCTTAAACCTATATTTCGCTTGAAAACCGAAAACAGCTTGATCAATCAACAGTCCTCTATCCTCATAGCCTCTAAAAATAATTCCACTCCCTATCTGATCATAAATATGTCCTGCCTTGAGCGTCAGTTTATTCCACTCTTTTTCCAAAGAAAACATTCCAATTCCTGATCCACTGAAAGCAGATGTCGGATTCAACAAATTTGAATTTTGAAATCCATCAAAACGCACAATGCCCGTAAAACCATTATTGGAATATCGTAAGCCCAACCAGCCTTCCCCACCACTGAGCAAATTATCGTAAAGTGGATTATTATTTGCCCCAATTGCAGTATCTCTGTTGAAAAAATTCATGTTCATCATCAAATCACCAGACAGAACACCTTGACCTTTAGCCATATCGCAAGTAAATTGCGTGGCAAGCAAGACGAAGCAAATTATTAGTTTTTGAATGTTTGAAATAATCATAGCCTTTTTCGAGCTTCAAATATAATCGCGCGCCCATTGAAAACTCTACAGGCTTCATTGAAAATTTTGTGTATTAAGTCAGAAATGACATTAAACACATTTTAATAAGTTTGAAATTATTCACCCCCTTAGTATTATTATTATAATTATTAAATAAAAACTGTTATTACTATTATAGCTGTGTATTTGTTGGAAAGTGTATTAATCCACCGGTTTTCAAGCATTATAGAGCATAATTGACAAGATATTATATAGTATTCAACATTAGTAATGCTTGATTTTGTTGAAATTCTACCAATTTTTTCCAAATAGAGTGAATAGCGTGACTTGTTAACAAGGAAAACTATTAGAGGGGTAAAACAGGATGAAAGTTTGGGGCCATTGTGGATGAATATACGCTTATTGGCAAAACAGCAGATTTATGCCCAAATGTCCAACATTAAAAACACCGCTAAAACACAGTGCATAGGTTGTTCATAAACTATAAATCCGCTATTTTTGCGCCCTTAAATTGTGTAAAATATGTCTGTAATTCAAACCCTAAGAGGAAAAGCGAGTTGGTTAGTCACGGGATTATTAGTTGTTGCCCTGCTAGCTTTTTTATTGATGGATACTGTTCAAAGTGGATCAAGCAAAATGTTTGATGTAGACAGAACTATGATGGCCGAAGTCAACGGCGAACGAATCGATGCCAATCAATATAAATCTCAATTGAGCGATTATGAAAATCGTTTAAAAGAAGAATCTAAAGCCGAAGCTGTAACGGATGATATTCGAGCGCAAGCACAAGAAAGATTGTGGAACGAAACTATCAATGAAAAGTTGATTAATGCTGAAATGAGAAAACTTGGCTTGACTGTGTCAGACCAAGAATTTAGTAGTATGATAGTAGGACAAGATCCTGCCATGGAAATTAGACAAGCGTTTACAGATCCACAGACTGGTGTTTTTGATCCACAAAAAGTTATAGAGCGTGAAAATCAAATTAATGCTGGAGACAATGAAGCGCTAAAGGAAGAGTGGAAAAAGTTTAAAGATGGGCTTTATAGAAATCAAGGTATACAGAAATATGTTTCCATGATTAGAAAAGGAATTTACGTTCCTACATTTATGAGAGATGAATTGGCAAAACAACAAAATATCCAATCCAACATTTCTTATGTTGCTGTGCCTTATACGTCTATTGCAGATGATAAAATCAAAATCAGCGATGACGAGATTAAAGAGTATATGACGCGCTTTAAATCCAAGTATACTTTGAATGCCAACAAGGCATCTATTGAGTATGTAAGTTTTGATGTCATTCCTTCAAAACAAGATAGTGCTGAATCTTTAGGTGTATTGAACAGCATGAAGGAAAAGTTTGCCGCGGCTGAAAATCCTGAAGAATTTGTTTCTGATAATTCAGATGATGTCTTTGATGATGAGTATTATAATGCAACCACATTGAAATCGGCAAATAAAGAAGCACTCTTGTCTGCTCCAGTTGGAACTATCGTTGGTCCATATTATGATGATGGTTATTATAAGTTAAGCAAGGTGATGTCTAAAAAACAATTTCCTGATTCTATCAAGGCTTCTCATGTTTTAATATCTGTGAATCAAGAAGGAAGTAATGAAGCATCAGCAAAGGCTAAGGCAGATAGTGTGCTAGAGGCAGTTAAGAAGGGTGCCAGTTTTTCTGCAATCGCTCAAGCTGTTTCAGAAGACCAAGGTTCTAAAATCAAAGGTGGAGACTTAGGCTTTTTTGGACAGGGAATGATGGTGCCTGAATTTAATGATTATTGTTTTGATCAGGAAAGAAAGGTAGGCGACATGGAAGTTGTAAGAACAAAGTTTGGATACCACGTTATTAAATTGACAGGACAGAAGGCCTTTCAACCTGCGGTGCAATTGGGTACTATTGCGAAGGCAATGGGAGCTGGAGCAGCAACAGAAAACAAAGCTTATGCAGCATCACATAAATTTCATGATGATTTAAAAAGTCCAAAGGATTTTTCTGCAGCGGCAAAAAAAATTAAGAAGGACAAGCGTGTTGCAAAAGACATTACTGAAATACAACAAACTATTCCTGGAATTGGGTCAGCAAGAGAGTTGACAAGATGGATTAATGATGCAGAGGTTGGTGATTTATCTCCTGTTATTGATTTGGGTGAGAAGTATGTCATTGCGCATTTAACGTCCAAACAAAAGAAGGGAGAATTGGTTGATATCAATTCTAAGAGAGCAGAAATAGAAACTATTCTTAAGAAGAAAAAGAAAGCTGCTCAAATTAGTGCCAAAGGAAAGGGTGTCAATAGTCTAGAAACATTGGCAAGCAATTTTAAGGTGGAAATTAAAAAAGCAGATTCCGTTAAGATGGCAGGATATGGCGGGAGCTCAGGACTAGGTTTTGAACCAAAAGTTTTTGGTGCAATTGCAAATAAGAAACTAGTCAACAAAGTATCGAATGGAATTGAAGGACAATCTGCTGTTTACTTTGTGAGAGTGGATGAATTTGTAGACAACACTAAAACCGCACAGCGTGTGGAGGCAATGGAGAAAATGCAAGTAGAGCAAGAATACATGAACTCTATAGAGCAACTTATTCCAGTTGTCTTGAGAGATAAAGCGGAAATAAAAGACAATAGAAAGTACCAGTACTAGAAACTTAAAAATTTAAATAAAGAAGGGGTCCACATTATGTGGACCCCTTCTTTAGTATGGTGCATACATTTAAGATTCATAGAAAAACTGTTCTTGAACAATCTTTCCGTCTTTCACTTTGTAAACAGACACTTCGTCGAATTGAGTGCGTCCTCTTTCTTTAAAAGTTACATCCATTGATTGAACCGCGCTGAAGTGGTCACCACCAACAATGGGTTCTCCTATTTTACCACTATGCATTTCTTCAATACTTTCATTCCATGCCTTTCCTTTAGCTGCCATTTGTTCGAGCCCCTCAGCTCTTTCCATCATAGCTCCTGGCATTTCTAAGCTTACGCAATTGGGAGAGTAAAGCTCTTCATAACAAGTTTTGTAATCACCTTGTGTACATAGTTCATGCCATCTTTTGGCAACCTCTTGTGTAGTCATAATTCTGTATTTTGATTGAAGATAGCAATTTTTAAAAATAAAAGCTAGGATGATAAAAGTCATCCTAGCTACATATAATATTGTTTATCTGGTCTTCTTAATTATCTCCTATGATATCTTCTTGGACATTGATCACTAGTTCAATGTTATAATATTTACCAGAAAGCTCTTCTTTGTCTCCACAAGAACCCCAATTGTTATCCGTACTTCCAAATCCGCATTCTTCTTTTTCCTCTCCATTGGCGAGTGTTATCTGATCCATCCCTTCGAATGTTGCCTCGGGTTGGTAAGTGTATACAGCGCGTTCGTTAGCATCGACGCCTATTTGACTCAATTGTGCATTTAAAGGTGCGTCCTTTATATAGAATATACCATCAGCATCTTCTGGTAATTGAAAAACAAATGTTTCACCTATTTGTATCGTCGTCTCTTCCGAAATTTTGGTGATGTCTTTTTCTTTTTTATCCCAGTTTTTATCGCCAAACTTTTCACAGGAAGCAAATGAACATAGGATGAGTGCGAGAATTAAAATATTTTTCATGATTATAAATTTTGAGTTTTTTGAAAATAATAATTTTATTTCAAAACATCTTTATAAAATTGTCAAATTAAGTCTAAATAGCCAACCACTTAAATTCGTACTGCTTCTCAGGTATCTTGATTCGATCGGAGATTTTAAGCAGTCTGTCTGGAAGAGCCATCAAATAATCTCTAGCCTTCTCGGCTTGTTGGTTTAGGTCAGTCATTGATCCCACGTTCCATTCTTTAAGAAGTGAATTCATAATGTCTATATAATCTTGCGTCGTATAAACGAGTTTACGTTGTGCTGCATCGGAGAAGTGCAGAAAGAGGTCACCTATTGCACCACCGGTTTCCCGCATGAAGTGAGCAGGCATAACTATTTTTTTGCGCATCATATCCTCAAAGGCGAGCATCATTTCATTTGGGTCAATTTCAAAGATTCGAGCAACAAAGTCTTTATAGGCCCTAGCATGGCGCATTTCATCAGCTGCTATTAATCCACACATTTTGGCAAGCAAGTCATTGCCAGTTTGTTTGACCAAAGACGCCACTCTTCTGTGTGAAATATTAGTGGCGAGTTCTTGGAAGCTTGTATAGATAAAGTTCCTGTAAGGATCGTGCCCAGTCCCAATGTCGAAACCATCTGCAATTAAATGCTGCGTACTAGTTTCCATTTCGCGCATATTGACTCTACCAGATAGGTATAGATATTTATTTAGTAAATCACCATGTCGGTTTTCTTCAGCAGTCCATGAGCTTACCCATTGTGCCCAGCCATTTTTACCGTCCTGATCAACACCCTCCAAATTCATAAGCCATGACTCATATGTGGGCAGGGCTTCTTCAGTAATTGTATCTCCGATAAGAACGGCAAATAAATCGTAATCGATTTCTTTTGCAAGAGCTTGTAGCTCTTCGACTTCATCAAAAAAGGTCTCTGAACGAGAATCAGGCAGAATATCTGCTGGCTGCCAGTTTTCATCAATTGGCTTAATATATTTCGTGAGCAATTCGTCCATAGACTTCTCTATGGTTGTCATTACTTCCAATCGAATATTTGATAATTGCATAGCGGCGGTGAAAATACGAAGATTAATTGTTAGGATGCCTTTAATAACAGAATGCTTACTACGAATAGCTGATAGCCTAATCGCTGAATCTATATGATGCTAAATTCAATACGTTTGTTTTCTGGATTCTTGAGAATATCAAGAACCTCTTCTTTTTGACCTTCTAGAGTGCTCAGAAAGGCGAAAGCGTGATAAAGTAGGATATGGACCTTCTTTTCTTCAACCCATTCAAGGTCAGAGAGCATTTCGTCTAGGGAGTCTAGATTTCGGCCAAAATATTCAGGGAAATGCAATTGGCGTGCTAAATCACTGTAGAACACATCTAAGTCTGCGCAAATTCTGCCATCTAGATAAACATATCGTGTCTCTGAAACACTGAAGTAATTCTTGTCTAAATTCATTTTTTTAATTCTGTAAAGCTTCTATAGTGATCACTCGTATACCAAGCCCTTCCGTTGGATGAACTCACGAGTCGTTCCGCACCTCGGTTTTGTCCTCTTACTTTGGGATTGACGTCCCACTCTTTGTACTTGAGGTCAAGGGGCAGAAGTTTTTCTCGATTTTGAAAACGTCTACCGCCCACATAGCCATCCATGGGTTTATCGTTCTCTTGAACATAATTCCAAACATCAATAGCTTTTTGTGGGATATCCTCATTGGCATCCTGTACTCGCGATTGTTGATTTCTCTCTTGATGGAGCTCGGTTTGGGCTGTCGCGTCGTTTGCTTGACTACTGCCAAGAAAACCAGCACTCCAGCCCAAGACAAGTCCAATTATTATTCCAAGAAAAAGTTGTGCGTAGCGTTGCAGCATAGGATGTATCTATTGTTTTATTCTAATTCATTACAGGCAAGAAGGCGTACTTTTTACCGTATTCCATCATTTGTTGAAAGAAGTCTGAAGGATAAGTTACGCGTACGCCAGATTTAGCATCGCCATTTTTCGCAGTTAATTTGGGTTGTATAAATCCAGAATATGGTTTCAAGCCAAGTTTTTTGTAGCGCTCAAGAACCTCTGCGTGCAAAGTTTGATCAACCTTTACCCCGTAGTTTTCTACTAGAGCTTTACCTGCCTCATAATCTCCTTCGGATTTTATACGCTGAATTTCTCTGAGTAGATCTCCAAATAGTTTTTGGCACTTGTCATAGTCGTTGATACGAACATATGTTTTACCATTTTCTTTATACCATTCAATCACATTGTCGGCCTTTCCTTTTTCGTAAACCCATGCGGCATTCAATTGTCTGTTGCGCATATGGGCCTCTTCTATATTATCACCAAGTTTTAATCTAGTCAGTTGAGTCATAAGACCATTTCTGATGTATGAATCGAATTCAGCTTTTCCCACATCTGTTGATTCCATCACACCGATGTCGACTAGTTTTTGGTCTGTTATATAGTAAAGAGCGACTAGGTCAGCTCTTGCTTCTTCTAAACAACTAGCATATGTTTTTAATGTTTTGTCCGGAGTTTCGATTCCTGGATTAATTTGTCCGCTTGCGTGACCAATACATTCATGCATATCAGTGTGAAGGTTGCTTGCAAGGTTTCCATATTTTTTAATTCGCGCACGAACAACTGGGTTCGCTTCAAATTCCTCTAGAAAACCACCTTTAGATTTAATGGTATTATAAGCGCCAACAATATTTCCGAGATTGACAGATTTACTTCCGTGATTCTTACGAATCCAATCTGCATTAGGAAGATTAATACCTATAGGCGTACTTGGCGCCGCATCACCACTTTCAACAACTGCATTAATCACCTTAGCGTTGATTCCTTTTACATTTTTCTTTTTATGCGATTCTATAAGTGGAGAATTGTCTTCAAACCATTGGGCGTTGTCAGAGATAGTTGCAATTCTCTTTGAAGTCTCATAGTCTTTTATACTAACTACAGATTCAAAACTTCCTTTAATGCCAATTGCATCTAGGTATACTTCGATAAAACCATTAATAAAGTCTACAGTACTTTCTGTATCCTCTACCCATGCGATGCTGTAGTCGTCAAAGTCTTTTAAGTCACCGCTTTTATAGTATTTGACTAGGAGGTCAATATGTTTTTTTTGTTTAGCATTTTCAGCAACTGTTGATGCCTTTTCTAACCAATAAGTTATACGATCGATAGCTGCTCCATACATGCCTCCGCTTTTCCAAACCTTTTCTACAACTCGACCATTTTCCTTCATGACCTTAGTGTTCAATCCCCAACTCGGTTGATCACCTGTACTAGGGAATTTAGAATAGTATGCTTCAACCTCGTCATGAGTAACACCTTCATAAAAGTTATTCGCGCTCATCGCTACATTGTCAACCCCAGCATCTTGGTTTACGCATTTTGCTTCAAAGTTGGGGTCAAACATAATTTTTTGCATAGAATTTAAATATTCACCAAGGTCTTCATCTTGGGATTTCGGAAAGCCTTTCGGATCACTTGCGAAGGCAAGGGCTTTGAAATATCCAAACGAACATTCGGGTACAAACTTCTGATTGCTGTAGTGATGAAAATATCCATTGCTAAACCAGAATCGTCCGCAATATTCTTCAAATTTTTTCCAGTCTGCTGAGGAGCGATCCCCTTTATAGGATCCATAAATATTTTCCAATGTTTTTCTAACACTTAAACCATATTTACTTTTTTGATCATAAATAATATCACGTCCACTGAGAGCAGCTTCATATAAGTAATAGCATAATTGTTGCTGATTTGAATTTAGGGTTTCCCATCCTGGAATATTGTAGCGCAATACGCGCAAGTCGGAGAATTCATGCGCGACTGTTTTATCAATACTCGTAGGTTCATTTTCTGATCCTTGGGGTATTACCTTGACTTGTTTCGTTGAATCTTTTTCGACATTTACAGTGATACAAGATTGCAGAAAACATGCAAGGCAAATAAAGAGTAAAAGGTGGCTTTTCATAATAGAATTTATTTTGAGAGCATAAATATAATTCATTCAAGCTCATTCTTTTTTATGTAGGAGTTAATCCATCTCGTTTTATGTTTGCATTCTATGAGATTTCAAGATTTAGTTTCTGTATCCGGATTAAGTGGTTTGTATCAATTGGTTGGCTCAAGAGGCGATGGTGCAATTGTAAAGAATTTTGAGGACGATAAGACGAGTTTTATTTCTGCTCGAAAGCACGAAGTAACGCCATTGGATAGTATAGAGGTATTTACACAAACTGAGAATATAGCCTTAAAAGAGGTTTTTATTCGGTTTAAGGAAAATGAAGCATCTGTTGATTCTCTTGATGTCTTGAGCGAAGGGAAAGATAAGATTATTGAAGTCTTTAATAAGCTTCTGCCAAACTATGATAAGGATAGAGTATATCTAGGAGATATGAAAAAGATGATAAAATGGTATGCCGTTTTAAAGAAATTAGATCTATTAGAAAGTTTGAAAAGTGAAGAAGGTCAAGAGGAAATTGGGAAATAATTATTTACTTTACTAAACATAATTAATACTATGAATATACCGGCTGATTTAAAGTACACTAAGGACCATGAATGGATTAGAGTTGATGGGGATATCGCAACTATAGGTGTTACTGACTTTGCCCAAGGCGAATTGGGAGATATTGTTTTTGTAGATGTAGACACCTTAGAGCAAGATTTAGATAGAGAAGAAGTTTTTGGAACTGTCGAAGCGGTAAAAACGGTCTCTGATTTGTTTATGCCTTTGAGTGGAAATGTTATGGAATTAAATGAGGCACTAGAGTCTGAACCTGAAAAAGTAAATGCGGACCCATATGGAGAGGGTTGGATGGTTAAGGTTAAGATGTCCGATAGTAGTCAATTGGATGAATTGTTGGATGCGGCGGCTTATAAAGACATTATTGGTGCGTAATTGTTTTACGTACCGACTGAATTAGTTCATTTTGATTAAATTGTCCAGAAGTGTCGTCTTGATTCTCGCGATTCTTTGGAGCATAGGAATTTTTATTGGTTGCTCTCTCCCGGGCAAGGACATCCCTGCTGTCAGTGTCTTTGACCATTTTGACAAACTTGTTCATTTTATTTTCTTTTTAGTATTTAGTTTGCTTTGGCTCAGTTATATGGGGGCGAGTCGGTTCAATATATATTTAATGATTGCGCTTTCTTTTGGCTACGGATTCTTTCTCGAATTTTATCAGATCACATTTGTGGAGGGAAGGTTTTGGGATCTTTGGGATGGTGTAGCGGATGGTGTTGGAGGAATTCTTGGCAGTTTTTTGACCATGCGATTTGGCCAACTTTTTAGGACTTAAATTTTTCATTTCAACTACCTTTACCCGAATTGTTTCAAGAATACGATATAATAGTTGCCGGAGCTGGTCACGCGGGCTGTGAAGCGGCATGTGCTGCCGCGAACATGGGTTCTAAGGTTTTACTCATTACGATGAATATGCAGACCATCGCTTCGATGTCTTGCAATCCTGCTATGGGCGGTATTGCCAAAGGACAAATTGTTCGGGAAATAGATGCCATGGGTGGATGGTCGGGTGTCGTATCGGATGAAAGCCTGATTCAATTTCGTATGCTGAATCGTTCCAAAGGGCCGGCTATGTGGAGCCCACGCACCCAGAACGACCGAATGTTATTTGCCAATAAATGGAGAGAAAAACTAGAGGCAACACCAAATCTTGATCTTTGGCAAGATATGGTAACTGAGATTAATGTTTCACGTGGAACAATAGAAGGAGTGACAACTCAATTAGGCATGTCGGTAAAAGCGAAGGCGGTTGTACTCACATCGGGCACATTTTTAAATGGGGTTATCCATATTGGTGCTAAGAATTTTGGTGGAGGTAGAATGGGCGAACGTAAAGCTGAAGGACTAACGGAGCAATTAGAATCCCTTGGTTTTGAAGCGGATAGACTTAAAACTGGAACACCGCCCAGAATTGACGGGCGTTCTTTGGACTACAGCAAGATGGAGGTACAGGATGGAGATGAAGACATAGTAGGTTTTTCCTATCTAGATACTCCCAAGCCTGAGAAACAGAGATGTTGTTGGATTTCTTATACCAACCAAAATGTCCATGATATTCTGAGAACAGGATTTGAAAAGTCCCCAATGTTCCAAGGTAGAATACAAGGAACGGGTCCGAGATACTGTCCTAGCATAGAAGATAAAATTGATCGTTTTGCTCAGAGGGATAGACATCAATTGTTCGTTGAACCAGAGGGTTGGAGTACGGTGGAAATATACCTCAATGGCTTTAGCACTTCCCTACCTGAGGACGTGCAGTATAAAGCTTTACAGCAAATTCCAGGCTTCGAAAAAGCAAAAATGTTTCGCCCGGGTTATGCCATTGAATATGACTATTTCCCCCCCACCCAACTTCAGTATAACTTGGAAACCAAATTGGTGAAGAATTTATTCTTTGCTGGACAGATTAATGGGACAACAGGCTATGAGGAAGCAGCTTGCCAAGGCTTATTGGCGGGAATAAATGCAGATCAAAATGTCAAGGAGAAAGAGGCTTTTATTCTGAAAAGAGATGAGGCTTATATTGGCGTTCTGATTGATGATCTAATTAATAAAGGCACTGATGAGCCTTATAGAATGTTTACTTCTCGAGCGGAGTATAGAACCCTGTTAAGGCAAGACAATGCAGATTGGAGATTGACTGAGCGAAGCAATAATTTGGGCCTCGCTTCGGAGGAACGTCTAAGAGTGATTGATCAAAAGAAGAATGCAACAAGGCAATTGGTAAAGGATATTGAGTCTCTTAAGTTCAGTCCTGAGGAAATCAATCCATACTTCAACGAAATTGGATCATCAGCCTTGAAGGAGAAAAGCAACACCCGTAAAATTCTCTGTAGGCCCGAAGTCAACTTAAATAATTTAAGAACTGCCTTACAAGCGGTGGATGAACTATTGCTTAATGTTCCACGTGAAACAATAGAGCAGGCAGAAATACAAATAAAGTACGAAGCCTACATTCAGAAGGAAAAAGAATTGGTAGAAAAGGCCAAACAGCTAGAGGACCTTATCATTCCAGATTCTTTTGACTACAATTCTATTAAGTCATTGTCCAATGAAAGTTTGCAGAAGTTATGCAAAATAAGACCTAGAACATTAGGGCAAGCATCGCGAATTAGTGGTGTAAACCCAACAGATGTGCAGATTCTAATGGTTCATATGGGGCGCTAATTATTATTGCGTAATAGAATTACGTAGCAAATCTTCATATATAAATATTTATAATAATAGCTAGAATTAGGCATTGTGGATGGAGGATTCTCAAAATACTTTTGAGGTTCAAGAAAAAATTGAACCATGCAAGCAAAATTTACATCCAAAATTGTCATACTTATTGCGCTCATCCTAGCCTGTATGACTATTAGTCAAGAAACAGAAGCCCAATGCATCACCATGACTGGAGCCACGGGTACTTGTGCCGATGCGAATGGCACCTATTGCAAGACGCAAAATTATTATTACCGACTTTCCGGCTTTTCACATTGGTATATTGAAAGACAAGGTATTACCTCATGGAGAATACGAGAAGACAGAAGTGTAAATGCTAATGTCGTCACCTATTATCACGCCATTCAATACACCACATCGCCTATTCCACTTTGTAGTCTATGGGTTAACCTCGGTCCATGTACAGGAACCTTGGTCACAACTGGAGCCTGTCAAGACCCAGCGACCGTATGCCATATGACCCATATTTCTGGTTCCTTGAGCCAATCAGTCTGCGTGGGAGAACCTATGACACCAATAGTATTTGAGACACAAAACGTAAACGGTGTTTCCATGGGAAACTTACCCCCGGGGATATCGACGCAATACAATAATGATACAATTATAGTAAGTGGAACCCCCAACTCTATACCGAGCAATTATTCCTCAGCCCAATTCGTAGCCCCCCTCGGCAACAATTGCACCTATGCGAATTCTAGAAATTATACCTTGGATTTAAAACCTAAACCCACATTCCCGACCCCGGTCGATGTCTGTATCAATTCAGGAGTTCTGACGGGCTTAGGCGGCGGAACGCCAATCGGTGGAATATACTCAGGTCAGGGTGTCACCGATGATGCCAATGGAACGACCTATAGTTTCGATCCTACAGCGGCAGGCTTGGGTGTTAATAATATCACATACTCAAACACTAATGGTTGCGGCGAGACACAATCAATGGAAGTAACACCTCAATTTTCAAATATCTCTGCAGCCGATATTTCAATTTGTTCGGGTGACTCATCCAATCTCGTCCTAAGCAATGTTGGAGGCGGTCAACCGTTTACCTATCAATGGACACCTAATACAGGCATGGCTCCTGGAGATGATGTTGTCGCAAGCCCCAAATTATCTCCGACAAGTACAACTTCTTATAGTGTCACGGTCACCGATGCATGTGGCACAACTCTGACGACCAACGTTACAGTAACTATTGATGCAAATCCAAATGTTGTAGCAAGTCCATCAAGCGTTGCGGTTTGTGCGGGTAGTTCAACAACGCTAAACGCAAGTGGGGCAGATTCTTATTTGTGGTCTCCTAGCGCACAAACAACTTCATCAATAACTTTGACTCCAAGCGGTTCTGGCAATTATATTGTTGTAGGGACAGATGCCGCAACTGGTTGCACGGCTCAGGATACTGTAAGTCTCACTCACATTGCTACATTTTTTGCGCAAGCAAGTACGTCGCCTTCGGAAATATGTGTGGGCTCGAGTGCGAATTTAAATGCAGTAGATTCCATGGGATCATACTGCGCTTCCACTGCAACAAATCAAATAGACACAAAAATTGACAGCGTTAATATTAATGGCACAGCCACTTTTACTTCAGGGAATCAAACTGAAATCTATACTGATAATACGTCAGTTGTCATTCCCATTACCGCTAACACGCCAATTCCAATATATGTTCGGAACGCAACTAGTGGTGGTTTTTATGCTTCATGGGTTAAAGTCTATATTGACTTCAATCAAAATAATTCATTCGAAAGTAATGAAGAAGTTGATAGCTATGGACCGACAACAGCTTTAGACGATATTCCTCCAACAACTTTTGTTGTACCAACAACTGCTTATAATGGTCAGACAAGACTTAGAATTGTTCTGAGAGAAGGTGGGAACAATTCAACAACAGTGCCATGTGGAATTTATACATATGGCGAAACTGAAGACTATACCGTTGATATTTCAGGGGCCACAAATAATCCTGGGCCGCCTGTTTACTCATATAGTTGGACACCCGGAAATTTGAGTGGTGCCATGCAAACTGTGTCACCAACCACCACCACTACATACATTACCACACAAACGGATCCTAATGGTTGTACAGCAGAAGACAGTGTAGTTGTCGTAGTTCGGGATCCAAGCATAACATCTTTGACTGCTAGCCCAACATCTGTTTGTGTGAATGGAAGCACCGATTTAGAAGTCCTTCCCATCGCAAAATCACTTAGCTATTGCAAGCCTGTCTATAATTCAGGCTCAAGTGTTGGAGATTTTATCGAATCAGTAAGTGGTTTTGGAAATCTCTTGAACAATCAAACAGGAGCCAACCCAGCACCCTATGTTTCTTTATATCCGACCCCTATTTCGGTTAATGTCAGTACTCCCTATACAGTCAATGTACAATCAGGTACTTTACCAGGAAATGAATACGCTCTTTGGATTGATTATAACCAAGATAGCATCTTCTCTATCAATGAACAAGTCGGGCAGTACAATAGTGTCATGGCCAATACGAATATGTCATTTTCCATAAACATTCCTAGCAGCGCCTATAATGGAAATACCATGATGCGCGTGCTGTGCAGATTTAGTGGACCGGCACAAATGCCGTCCTGTGGTAGCATGTTTTTTGGAGAGACGGAAGACTATGTATTGAACATTAGCGGCGGTGCAACAATACCTGCGGGTCCTTACTTCAGTTCTATTTCATGGCTGCCTTCGGCAAATTTGAATGCGTCTGACCAGAGCCTAGTAACAGCTAGTAATTTAACAAGTACGACAAGCTATACAGTCACGGGTACTGACGCTTTGGGTTGCACAGTAACCTCTTCGATAAATGTTGTTGTAACTCCTAATCCAACAGGCAATTCCTACACAGACCCAATTGTTGTCAATAGCTTGCCTTATACAGAAACGAATAATAATCTCTCTGAGAATTGTTGGACAAGCACGAATACTCTTCAAAATGCATTAACTAGTAATGATGTCTTTTATAAGTTTACTATGCCATCATGCAACGATTCTGTTGAAATAAGTATGTGTAATACAAGTTCAAGTATTGATACCTATATTTTTCTCTTTGATGATGTAGGAAATTTCATAGCCTCAAATAATGATGCTTGTGCTTTGAACTCTAGAATTAGACAAGGTGGACTCATTGAGGGCAATGACTACTACGCGGTAGTGGAATCATTCAGCGCGAATCAAGATACTTTCGTCATAAATATTACCACCTATGAACCACAAGTTTCTGCTAGCCTAGTGACCGTAACCTCTGTCCAAGCCAGAATACAAAACGACGATGATGATATAAATTATCGCGATCTAAACTGTGATCTGATTGCAACAGTCGATGATGGATTGGGCGGAAACGCTTTAGGCTCGACTATCGCAATAGCTTATGTTGACCCCAATGTAAGCGTTTACAATGGTCAACCATATGCGAGACGTTGGTATCAAATAACTCCAGCAAGCGATGGTCCAGCAGACGTAACACTCTATTTTACACAGGCCGATTTTGATAATTTAAATTTGGCAACTGCTCCTCCATACTTGCCAGTACCAACAATGGGCTCAAATACGGATCCAAATATTCCGAACATTCGAATCACAAGAAACGATGATATTGGTTTCGGAACAAACAATAGCATTATAACGCCGACTTCTGTGAATTGGAACGGAACCTATTGGGAAGTTACATTTCCTACACCGGGCTTCAGTGAGTTTAGATTGCACACGGTGGTCAATACACCTCTACCAGTAAGCTATACATCTTTTGAAGTAATCAAAAAGGCTACTGTTGACCTTGTTCAATGGAGTACAGAAAATGAGACGAGCAACAGTCACTTTAATGTCCAACGTTCAAATACCGACAATAATTCCTTTGAAACAATTGGCACAGTGAACAGCAAGGCTAATGGTGGAATGAGTGCAACGAAACTCGATTACTCCTTAGTGGACGAAGACCCGATGCTTGGTCATAATTATTATAGACTCGAACAGGTAGACATCAATGGTCGTAAATCTTATAGTAGAATAATCGATGTTATTTGGGGAGCTGAGGGCAGTGTTATTTCCGTATATCCAAACCCGGCAAGCTCACTTATAAATATCGACCTCTCAAGCTCCACTGCTTCTCAAATAGAGATAAAATTACTGGACATGCGCGGCCGAAAAGTTCAAAGTATGAAAGCCAAAACTCAAAAAGGAGTGAACAATTTCAGCATGAATTTGACTGATGTTGCCAGTGGAATATATCTGCTTCAAATAGTCGAAAACGAGAAAGTAATACAGTTTACAAAAATTCATAAGCAATAATAGATTCACGTTTTAAAGTCAAAAATGCGCCCTCCAATGAGGGCGCATTTTTTTTGTATCAAAAAATTGATTCCTAAAACTAGAGAAGAAATATAGTTCTCAACTCCATCGAAATGCAAGCCTCTCCTTTCTGATTTTTGCAGTTAAATAAATTGCATATTCTGAAAATGTGTTCAACAACACATTGCACTTCAACCAGATGAACAAGCAAAACATATAGCGAATATTCGCTATTGTGGAGGGAGAATGCTGCGTCTAGTTTTGCTCTTGCATCAAAACAAAACCAAGTACTATGAAAAATTTTTTACTAGCATGTATAATGCTGATCGGGACTTTGTCCTTGACACAAGAAGCTACTGCACAAATCACTGTCAGTGGAGCTACCGGAACTTGCGCAGGTATTAACGGTACCTATGCGCAAGTAGGGAATGCCTATTCTCGGATAGCTGGCTTTTCAACTTATGTTATAGAAAGAGTGGGCACAACTGGCTGGAGAATCAAGGAGGATAGAACAGTAGGTTTCAGTATTCAAACTTTTATTTGGGCTTCTCAAACTACTTTAAATGCAACACCTGTTTGCACACCTTGGACAAACTTAAGTACTTGCACGGGTACTATCGTATTATCCGGCGGTTGTGCATCACCCTCCAGTGTTTGTAGTATCACACAAACATCTGGGCCAAGTACACAAACGGTAAGCGTAGGTCTTCCAATTACACCATTAGTATTTGTAACAACACAAGCTACAGGCGTTTCGGCTGGAGTATTACCACCAGGCGTATCTGCCTTTTTTAGTGGGAATGCCACCTCGGGCACCATTACGGTTAGTGGTACGCCCACTTCTATTCCTACTATGCCACCATACAATCCTTCTTGTTCTATATTTCCAACTGGCGGATCTTGTACTTTTGCAAATGGTCAAGGATTTACAATTAACTTAACTCCAGCCGTAAACGTAGTTACAGCTTTTGAGGATCCTACGAATGAATCGATGACAAGTTCACGCTTTTATTTGGACTTTTTAATGCCAGTAGTTGGTTTAACTCCAAGTGATTTTAGCATTAGCGGAACCGCGCCTGGAACTTCTATAACGGCTGTTACGGGTTCAGGTACAGATTGGTTCGTACATGTAAATACGGGAACAGGTACAGGTACCATTAATTTGTCCATGAATACGAGTCCTACCACAACGGTTAACAATTTGCCGTTTGCATCTACTACACTTACAAAAACAGCCATGAACCCCGGCACCTTAAGCGCAGGCGATTTGGTTTTTACGAGCTACTTCTCAGACGGCGGCGATCGATTTAGTTTTGTAAATGCGGTAGACATTCCGGCAAATGAAACGATTTATTTTACAGATCACGGATGGAATGGAACGTCTTGGGGAACTTCCCTTGAGAGCATCATTGAATGGAGCCATAGCAGTTTGATTCCTGCTGGTACACAAATTACCATTACAGCTTTGACCGCTTCGGTCGGTACGGTTTTAAATAAAGAAAATGCCACGGCCGGTTTAAACTTATCACCCAGTGGTGATCAACTAATTGCATTCCAAGGGCAATCCAATTTAATAGCAGGTTTACATTATAACGCATATACATCATCACCTTTAGGTGATGACGCGGGTTGGGATAATTCATATTCTGTAACATCTACCACAGCAAGTAATTTACCGCCTGGTTTAACAACGAACACCAATGCTATGCGTGCGGGTACAGAATTTGATAATGGTAAACTAGATTGTGCCGGCCTACCCGCAGCTGATGTAGCAGCCCTCATGGCCTATGCCAATGACGATGCCAATTGGGTTTTTGATAATGATCAATTAACGATAGGCTCGGCCTTTCCGGCTTGCCCGCAATTTTTAGTACCACCTTGCCCTGCAAGTGGAATAATTGTAGATGCAACTACACCTTATTGTGCCGATTTTGTGGATACGCCTGCTTGTTGGGTGCAGTCCGGTGCAGCAAACTATATTGTAGCCAATGGATATGCCGAAGCAGACTTCTGGAATTTGCAAGATGTTGACTACGTCTATACAACCCCCTTGCTCGCGATTGATGCAGGCATGAATCCTATGCTCACTTTTGATTGGTCGCATTTATATAATGCAACATATCCCTATGACTCTTTAGATGTAGAAATCTCAACAGATATGGGCGTCACCTGGACCAACATTTTTCATATAGACGGTCCTTCTTTTACAACTCCTGCAGCACAAAGTCAAGCGCCAACGACAGGGCCCTGGAGTAATGAAATGATTTTGCTCCCGAGCTATGCAGGACAAAATGTACAATTCCGTTATACGGCTTGGTCTGATTATGGACCAGATTTATTCTTAGATAATATTTGTGTAGAACAAACACCAAGCTGTTTTACACCGGACTCTTTAGTAGCTTATGATATTACGCCTACAAATGCGACTGCTGCCTTTAGAGAGAACACAGTGCCTACACCTGCTACGAATTGGCAATTTGTTGTTCATACTGCCCCAGCTGCAAACCCGTCTGTAGGGCTCAGCCTTGGAGCTATTGTGACTGCTCAGGTTGTTAATTATACTAATCTACTTTCTCCCAATACAACTTACTATTCCTATGTTCGCTCTATTTGTGGCCCAGGAGATACGAGTGCTTGGTCTGCGCCCATAGTGTTCACTACGTCTTGTATTGAAGCCTTCCCTTATTTGGAAGATTTTGAAACTGGAACCTTAGATCCTTGTTGGGCACAAAGCAACATAGATGATTTTGATTGGACGGTGGATGAGCTTGGAACAAGCTCATCAAATACAGGACCTTCGACTGGAGCGAATAGCAGTTCTTGGTATTTGTACACGGAAACCTCATCTCCGGTTGTTGCAGGCGATACTGCAACTGTTTTTAGTCCTTATATAGATTTAACAGCAGCCTTAGCCCCACGATTACAATTTGAATATCATATGTATGGTGCCGGCATGGATCCCAATGGAACAGTGCTTGTTGAAATGACCAATGACTATGGCGCAACCTGGACGCCTATGTTTACCGAAATGGGAAATAAAGGCAATCAGTGGAATACAGCTTGCGTTGATTTGGCAGCCTATGCAGGCGATACCGTACAATTCAGAATCTCAGGCATTGTGAGTACTGGTACAGGATTTGTATTTGAAAATGATTTTGCCATAGATGAATTCTCTGTGGAAGAAGCTATGGTCTGTTTAGCGCCAACAGCGCTCACTATGGGTAGCATTTCAGAAAGTAGCGCATTATTTTCTTTCATAGAAAATAATACAATTCCAGCAACTCTATGGGAATATTCTTATGGCCCCAACGGCTTTACTGTTGGAATGGGAACACAGGATACCCTGACGAATATTTCGGATTCGTTGACTGGATTATTACCCTCAACATTTTATGATCTATATGTGCGCGCCATTTGTGGTCCTTGTGACACAAGTGCATGGACAGCCGTAACAAATTTTAACACAGCATGTCCTGCGAGCAATATTTTACCAACTCCTTTCTGCCAAGATTTCGAAGGTGGAAATTTAGCGGCGACTTGTTGGACCAATTCAACAGCGGATGATTTTGATTGGACCATCAATCAAAATGGAACATCTTCAAGCCCTACAGGACCAAGTTCAGGAGCCAATGGGACGAATTGGTATATCTATACGGAGTCTTCCTTTCCAGTAGTTGGTGGCGATTCGGCAGTCATCATAACTCCTGACTTTGATTTAAATGGTTTAACCACTCCTTGGTTGACTTTCAATTATCATATGTATGGTCCTAGCATGTCGCCTGATGGAACAATCGCAGTCGAAATTAGTGATGATGCAGGCGCTACATGGAACCCCTTATTTTCTAAAATGGGCGAGCAAGGAAACCTATGGTTCGAAAGTTGCTATGACCTCATTGCCAATCTTAATGACACTGTTCGTTTTAGAATTACCGGAGTAGTGAGCACGACAGGAACTGCCTTCGAAAATGATTTTGCGATTGATGAATTTTGCGTGGGCGAAAAACCTGTTTTAGGCGCTCCCACTGCTTTGATGGCCACGAATGTTGATACTTTCTCTGCGGATATAAGTTGGACGGATAATTCTGTACCAGCAGTCTTAAGTTGGGAAGTCTCTTATGGTGCACCAGCATTTACAGCAGGCATGGGTACTCAAGTAACAACATCTTCAAATTCTTTCACCCTCTCATCACTTGCTTCGAACACAACTTTTGATTGTTATGTTCGAGTAAAAACAGATTGTGATTCTACAGCATGGGTTGGACCAATTCAGTTTACAACCTTAAATACATGTGGAACAACAGCATATGATGATGGAGGTCCAAGTACAGACTATTCTTCTAGTGTGGATGAAACCTTCACTTATTGTCCTGCCAATCTTGGTGATAAAGTATCACTGACCTTTACTGAATTTAGTTTTGAAATTGGAAGTGTTACAGGTTGTTTCGATGGCATCGTCTTGCACAATGGAAATAGTGTGGCGGCACCTATCATCACAAGCCCTAGTGGCCTTTCCGATGAATGGTGTTGGGACAGAGATATTTTGACACCATCAGGAAATGGCGATCTTCTCGGAGCAACGGTTGTCTCCACTGCGGCAGATGGTTGTTTGACCTTGAGAGTATTCTCTGACGGAAGTGTCACGCGCGAAGGTTTTGCTGCTACAGTAAGTTGTGCACCGGCCGTTCCTCCGTACTCTGTGCAAGTAGTTCCAGTTGGCCACATCAAAGCAGACTCATTGGTAATCGATGGAGATGGTTGGTTCCATTATTTGAATACCACATCAAATTCCTTTGATGCAGTACTCTTGTCTGCACAATTGGGAAATACGAATACGATTCGAGTCGATAGCGTAACATCTCATGTGGCTTCAGGAAGTGTTGATTTGTCAAATGCACCATACGTAACAAGTGCAGATTGGCATGTAATGAATAGAACATGGAATTTGGCGACCAGTACACAACCCACAACTATAGTTCCCATAAGAACTTACTATAGTGTGAGTGATTATAATGATTTAGTGGCAGCACCTAATAGTACAGTGACGGCTCATACGGATTTACATTTCTATAAAATCAATAATGGGAAAGATGAATTGCTTAGCAATGGACATGCGAGTGTTACATCGGCAGACTATGAAGAATTTGTTCATGGTACAGGATGGACTTACTCATCTTATGGCGGTGCACATAGAGCAGAATATAGTGTGAGTCAATTTTCTGGCGGTGGCGGTGGAGGCAACACCAATGGTGTTGGAGCCTTGCCTGTAGAACTGTTGAGTTTTGACGTAAGCAAACAAGCCAGTTCAAATCTTGTTGAATGGACCACAGCTTGGGAGCAGAATAATGCGCATTTTTATGTGCAACGCTCATCGGATAATTTCGGAAACTTCAAGACCATTGGTCGTGTAGATACGAAAGCGCCTAATGGAAATAGCGATATTGAATTGGACTATAGATTCGATGATGAACAACCTCAAGTAGGGCACAATTATTATCGTCTTGAACAAGAAGATATCAATGGCCAGAAATCATACAGCGAAATCATAGATGTAATCTGGGGAGCTGATGGTAGTGTAGTAACTATTTATCCGAACCCAGCCACTGACATCCTCAATGTCGATGTGGCGAGTGTATCAGAAGCTCAAGTTCAAATCAACATATTGGATATGAGTGGACGTGTGATACAATCAAAGCAAACGGTTTCACAAAAAGGATTGAATAATGTGCGCATTAATTTAAACAATATGGCATCAGGAATTTATGTAGTGCAGATTGTTGAAAATAATAATGTGACCCATATTTCAAAGTTTCGTAAGCAATAGTAGGTTTACGTTTTAAAGTCAGAAGTGCCCTCACAATAGTGGGGGCATTCTTTTTGTATGAAAATTTCAAACGTTTAGTGTAGAAGTCTCTCTTCTAAAATCTAGTTTAAAACTTATCTTGCCAATCTGTAAGGGCATGCCTAAAGAAAAAAAATATTATACGGTTTGGAGAGGAGTCAAGCCAGGAGTTTATAATACATGGACAGAAGCTAAAAGACAAATTGATGGCTATTCTGGCGCCTCTTATAAATCATATAAAACACGCAATGAGGCAGAGCAAGCATTCAAGCATCCCAAGCTTGCCCAAGATGTAATTAAGAAAAATAAAAAGAAAATTTTCTATGTGGTGTGGCAAGGATTTGAACCAGGGATTTATACGGACTGGTCCACAGCACAAAAGCAAATAGCTGGATTTAAAAAACCAAAATTCAAAGCCTTTGGATCAAAACAAATGGCAGAAGAAGCATTGGAAAATGGTCCGGAAAAATATGCAGGTCGCAGCTTCAAAAAAACCAAAGATATGTCGCCCGAAGACATCAAAAAATTTGGATACCCCAATGAACTTTCTTTCTGTGTTGATGCTGCATGCAATGACAAAGGGGACATGGAGTATAGAGGGGTTTTTACCGTCTCTGGAGATGAAGTATTTAGAATTGGACCTTATAAAAATGGATCAAATAATGTAGGGGAGTTTTTGGCTATTGTTCATGCCTTGGCGTGGTTAAAAAAAGAACGCTCTGATCTTATGATTTATTCGGATTCAAAATATGCGATGCGTTGGGTAGAAAATAAAAGAGCGAATACTAAGGCGACGAGCACTGAAATTTTAAACCTAGTTCGCCGCGCTGAAATTTGGTTGAGGGAAAATGAATACCCCAATAAAATTGTGAAGTGGCAGACAAAATTTTGGGGCGAAATTCCAGCAGACTTTGGGAGAAAGTGAGTCCAATTAGGAATGGAAAGTTGAGCATTGAAAATTAAAAATGCTTGCCAGAATTCTTGAGCGCAGCGAAAGGAGGCGGGTGCAAATGAATAATTGAGAAGTTGAAAATTAAAAATTAAAAATTAAAAATTAAAAATTAAAAATGTGAGAATGTGAGAATGTGAGAATGTGGGAATGGAAAATTGAAAATGATGGTTTAGCGTTTCAGATTTGCCTTGGTTGTTTTGACGATTGAGGCTAAGAGTTTAAGGAGTTCTTCAGCATCGAGTTTTAAGGAATCGAATCCTTCATCACTTATATATTCGGTTTCATTTAATAGTTCTAGCCAGTATAAAGTCTCATTCGCTTCTTTGAGTGCAACATTAACTTTGTGTAGGAAGTCAGCTTTACTTTGAGCGTGTTCCGCCTCTCTGAGATTGGCCCCAATAGAAGTTCCGCTCCTAAGGAGTTGTTTGCTCATAACATATTCATTTTTTGAATCTTTTAAAAATTGAAACAACTTAATAGTTCGAATAGCAAATGATTTGCTTTTGATTTGAACAATGTTTCCTTCTCTCATAACAACATATTTTACAATTAACGATGACCCAATAATAATTAATCGGTTTCAATTAAAAAAACTTCGTTTTCAATTAGAAACCCCCGTTTTCAATTCTCAACTTTCAATTTTCAATTAGAAACCCTCGTTTTCAATTTTCCATTAAAAAGGCAACCGCCTTATGAATATCCTCACTAATCACTCGATCCTTTTCCATAAAGTCAACTGACTTTCGAAATGAGTCGTAATACGTTTTCATGGCGGGGCTCAGTTGTGATGCATCGCGAAAATCAATCGCTTGGGCAGCACATAATAATTCAATAGCAAGAACGCGCTCAACATTCTTTACCACCCGAAGAAGTTTGGTCGCAGCATTGGCCCCCATGCTTACGTGATCTTCTTGTCCATTGCTGCTGACTATGCTGTCCACAGAAGCAGGAGTACACAATTGTTTGTTTTGACTCACGATGGAAGCCGCAGTATACTGCGCAATCATCATTCCACTTTCAAGACCAGGATTTTTACAAAGGAAGGCGGGTAATCCTCTTTGGCCACTGACTAATAAATAGGTTCTACGTTCTGAGATATTTGCCAGCTCACTTAATGCAATGGCGAGAAAATCAAGTTGAAGTGCAAGGGGCTGCCCATGAAAATTCCCACCACTGACTATTTTGTCTTCTTTAGGAAAAATCAATGGGTTGTCAGTTACAGAATTTATTTCGCATTCAATAATTTTTTTAGCTTGAGCGAAAGCATCATAGCTCGCACCATGGACTTGAGGAATACATCTAAAACTGTAAGGATCTTGAACTTGTTCTTTAGGCTTTTGCAAATTTTTACTTCCTTTCAATAAGAGTCTAAGGGCCGTGGCAACTTTCACCTGACCATCCTGTGGTCTTACATTATGAACTCCTTCATAGAAAGGGTCATCATTGCAATCGAATGCTTCAAAACTCAAGGCAGCTATTTTCGTCGCATGTGCCATTAGGGATTGCATTTTGATTAAGCTCCACAATCCATAAGCACTCATAAATTGTGTGCCATTCAAAAGCGCGAGCCCTTCTTTGCTTTGAAGCTTAAGAGGCTCCCATTTCATTTTCTTAAGCACGTCCTGACTCTTATGCCATTTCCCCTCATGATGTAATTTTCCATACCCCAATAGCGGTAAGCTCAAATGAGCCAAAGGTGCTAGGTCTCCACTCGCTCCCAAAGAGCCTTGATTAAATATCTCAGGAAGCATATCATTATTATAGAATGACATGAGACGCTCGGCAACACCTTGGCTGATGCCGCTATGACCGTATGTGAAATTTCTAATTTTCAGTAACAACATTAATTTAATGATATCCTTGGGTACTAGTTCGCCGGTTCCACAAGCATGAGATAAAACTAAGTTTTCTTGAAGGGCTTCTATTTCATTTTCATCAACGACTACATTACACAAACTACCAAAGCCGGTATTGATTCCATAATGAACCTTGCCTTCCTTTAGTTTCTTATCTAAATATTCTCTACAATTATTTATGGCCTGAAGTTCAGATTTATTTAATTCAATGGAGCTTGTCAGCAACTGCTGAATGGATTGTAAATCTAATGTGTTGGGAAATGTCATACGTTAGTCAAAGTAAAGCTGCTTTTTCTATTTTTTGAACTGCTTAAAGAATATATTGTCCCTATAGACCTTAATTCCTCAATATTATTTTAAATTTGATGTCTAACTGTTTGTATTATGAAAAGAATTGGTCTTTTAGTATTCTTTATGAGTGTGATTTGTTTTGACTTGGCCCAAGCACAATGCACAACGACAGGCCAGTTTCCTGCAGGGACTCAGACACTCACGGCCAATGCACCTTCATCGGTTCATACAATTGCAACTTGTAATTTTACAACTGAACATTCAGCGGTTACCGGTTTTATGGCAGGAAGCCCCTATACAGCGGCAATAAGCCCTGCTGGTCATATTACAATCAATAGTGGAACACCCACTGGCCCACTCGTGGCTTCAGGACCCACACCCTTGTCATTCGTAGCACCTAATGCTGGCCCATTTTACTTTCATTGGACAGATAATGACGCGCCTACATGCGGAGGAACCGTGGCATGTTTCACAACGACCATCACTAATAATACTTTTCCAACACCTGTTGAATATGAATCTTTCACAGCCAATCTCGAGCGAACAGGCGTAAAATTGAACTGGCGTACTTTAAATGAACAAAACAATAGCCACTTCAATATTCAGCGAAGTCTAGATGGCGAAAACTTCAAAACAATTGCAAGGGAAAATAGCCAAGCCGTGAACGGTCAGAGCGGACTCGGACTTTCTTATACATATTTAGACGAGGACGCTAGCCTCGGCAGACTCTACTATAGACTGCAGCAACTTGACTTAGATGGTCAAACATCCTTGAGTCCAGTGCAAGAAGTTTATTGGAACAATTCTCCTTATGCCCTTAGAGTTTACCCTAATCCAGCGCAGAATGAAGTCAATGCAATAGTCAATTTGACTGCTTCAGGTCGTGTCAAAGTAAACATCAGTGATTTAAGCGGCCGAACTATGCTGAGCGAGCAACTCATTGGAGAAGCCGGTCAGAACATAGTCAATCTCGATTTAGATGGATTGACTTCGGGTCTTTACTTCTTGTCAGTCGAACTGAACTCCAACAGTATTTATAGGGAGCGTTTTGTAATTAGAAAGTAATTTATTGCTTCAATAAGTTTGTCAATTTCCTGAGATGCAAGACTTTAGGAAATGGGATATGACAATACATTTTTGGCAAAGTGCAAACTACAAGTTAAATTGCCTTGACTTTAAAACGTAAATTTATTATGAAAAGAAAATTACTACTCTTTCTGGTGGTTTTCGCATTGGGCTTTTCTCTGACGAGCTCCGCGCAAAACCCACCTTATTTTAACAACAATACCGGAATATCAAGTAATGCATTTCCATTAAACTCGACGACATCGAATAAGGTGCAATGGGTTTATGACGCAGGAATGTTTAGTGGTGCAATCACAGGTTTGATTGACACCTTCTGGCTGCGAACAACATCAACAGTTGCAGGTAACTTTACCTCAGGTTTTGAAATTTCAATGGCTCAAAATCCATCTTACGGACCATGGACAAGTGGAACATTTCTTACAGGACTAACTTCAGTATTTGCTCCTGGAGCATATGCAACCGCTGCACCAAATGCGAATGGTTGGGTACCTTATCCATTATCAACACCTTTCTTTTATGACCCATTACAACCTTTGGTTGTAGAGGTTAAACAAAGTGGTTACTCTCCTGGATTGCAAAGTGCTCAAAATTCTGCGAATGGAAACAGAAGAATTTGGGGTGGCTATACAGCGACAACAGGTGGTTTTGGCTCTGGACTAATCGATGCTGGAATGAGCTTAAGCTCACCTCTAGCTTGTGCCACACCTTTTCCTCTATCAGTGGCGAATGTCGCGCAAACAACAGCAGATCTTGCTTGGGTTGAAAATAATGCAACACCGGCAACACTTTGGAATATTGAATTAGTAACTTCAGGAACTCCTCCAACAGGAATCGCTACTTATCCAGGTGTAACGACCAACCCATATCCTGTTTCAGGTTTGACACAAAACACATCTTACGATTTTTATGTACAAGCTGATTGTGGCCCAACGGATAGCTTAAGTTATTGGTATGGACCATTTACATTTACGACTTTAGCATCTTGCCCATGGCCTACAGCTCTGACGGCAACAAATATTACTTCATCAGCAGCCGACTTAGGTTGGACTGAAAATGGAACTGCTACTGTATGGGACATTGAATTGATTCCTTCAGGTTCAACACCTTCTGGAACACCAAACATTCCTGGACAAACTACAAATCCTTTCTCTATTCCTACAGGTTCTTTACCTGGGCTTACATGTTGGGACTATTATGTACGCGCAGTATGTGGTGGTGCAAACGGAAGCAGTCAGTGGACAGGACCTTATACATTTTGTACATTACTCGCTCCGCTTTCTTGTCCAACAGGAAATCCAAGCACAGTCTTTACAGAAACATTTGATGTAGGTTCTGCAGCTCAACCTTGGCCGGGAACTTTAGGAAATGGTTGGACCACGACAGGTGGAACCGCAGCTCCTAACTGGGAGTGGGACTTTAACAATACTGGTTCAGGTAATACAGGTCCCCTCGGACCTTACGCTGGAGCTGGTTATGTTTTCTTAGAAACAAGTGGTGGTGCTTTAGGAAATACAGATACCTTGATTTCCCCACCGATTGATTTAACGACTTCTGTAGGTAATGCGAGAGCATTATTCTATACACATATGTATGGAGCTGCTATGGGTGATCTTATTGTGATCGCTGATGATGGAACCACGCAAACAACTTTGCTAACGATTACTGGCCAGCAACAAACTGCTTCTGCCGACCCTTGGACATTGCAACAACTAAGTTTGGCTTCCTATGTCGGTTCAACCATCAACCTGCGATTTGTAGGTGTGAGAGGTTCAAGCTTTACGTCTGATATGGCCATTGATGAACTGATAGTAGAAGCTTGTGTAGCTTGTGCAGCACCTTCTAATTTGGTGGCAAGTAATATCACAGCAACATCTGCTGATTTGACATGGACAGATAATAATATGCCTACTGCAACGGCTTGGGATTTAGAAGTTATTTCTTCTGGAACTCCTCCAACAGGAATTCCAACACATCCTGGTGTTACATCAAACAATCCATATAACTTAACGGGACTTACATTATTAAATGCAGTTGACGTTTATGTACGTGCAGACTGTGGTGTAAATGGTGCAAGTACATGGATTGGTCCAGTGACCATCTTACCATGTGCTCCGCTCGCGGGAACCTATACAATTGACCCTGCTTTACCAGCGGGTGGAACAAACTTCCAATCATACACTGCTGCGGCTCTTGCCCTTCAATGTGGTATTAGTGCTCCAGTTATATTCAATACGAATGTAGCGGGAAGTCCTTATAACGAAGCCTTTGATATTCCAGTAGTTATGGGTAGCTCGGCTACAAATACTATTACTTGGAATGGTAATGGATCTACCATCACTTGGAATGGAACGCCAACTACTTTTACTGCTGATAGACACACAATGAGAATTAGTGGAGCTGATTATATGTTCTTTAATGATATCACTTTTGAAAACACACATCCTACTTATGCGCATGCCGTGCACCTTTGGAATGAGACAGAGGATGTAACCTTCACAAATTGTGTATTTAAAGTAAGTACTACAAATACAGGTTCAGATGTGAATGCATTTGTATCATGTGGTGTTAACGCGGATGCGACTACAATTGCCGGTACTCCTTCAAATAACAACATCATCATCGATAGCTGTGAAACCATTGGTGGATATTACGGTATCTATAACGTAGGTAATAATGTGACCTATGGTACTGGTTGGGAAATTAAGAACTCAACAATTGAAGATTTCTATTTCTATGGCAACTATAACTTCTATTCTGGAAGTATGTTAGTTAGTAATAATGAGGTGCATAGACCAACGAGAATAAATGGTGGTTTTTATGGAATCTACGCTAGTACTGGAGTTGCTTCCTCTCTATTTGAGAAAAATCATCTTCACACGAACTTCGGTGGATTGCCAACAGCGACAGGAACATCTTATGGTTTCTATTTCTTCGCTGATGGAACATCCGCTGCAACAGCAAACACTATCCAGAATAACTTAATTGAAGATTGGAAGTCTAATGGTACTCAGTATGGTATTTATTCTTCTACAGCAAACTGGTTGAATGTATGGCACAATACCGTCGTTCTTGATGATGCTGCAACAACATCAACAAGTTTGACAAGAGGTATCGTTCAGTTTGGAACGGGTGCACAAGGTCAGAATTGCCAAAATAATAATGTGGTAATTTCTCGTGGAGGTGCCGGTGCTAAGTATTGTATTTATCTACAAGCACCAGCTGCAAACTTGACAAGTGATGGAGACAACCTCTATATGGCAAGTACAGCAGGAACGAACAACTTAGGATATGTATATTCTGCGAACCGCTTGGATTTAGCCGCATGGCAAGCCGCGGGTGTAGGAGCAAACTCTACAGATGTTGATCCTTTATTTGTTGCACCAGCAACGAATGACTATACTCCTGCAAATGGTTCTATGGATAATATTGGAGCTCCACTAGGAGTTTTAGATGATTTCTTGATGGCTGCACGTTCAGCAACAACTCCAGATGCTGGGGCTTTTGAATTCACCGTTTCTTGTCCTCAGCCTAATGCTTTGACAGCGACGAATATTACATCAACAACGGCCGATTTAGATTGGACGGAAGTAGGTGTAGCAACAGCTTGGGAATATCAAGTCGTACCGACAACAACGCCTCCGGGACCAACTGGTACTTATGTAACAGCTAAGCCTACAACGGCAACTGGTCTTATGGGAACTACAATCTATGATTACTATGTACGTTCAGTTTGTGGTGTAGGTGATACAAGCCTCTGGGCTGGTCCATTTACATTCTCAACATTATCAGCTTGTGATTCTGTAACTGCCATAACGGTAGCGAATATTTCAGCAACTCAGGCAGATATTTCTTGGACTGAAATGAATTCTCCTCCTGCTACACAGTGGGAAGTTGAAGTTGTGCCTGCAGGTACAGCACCAACAGGATTTGGTACTGTAACAACGAACAATCCTTATACAGCGCCTGGCTTAAGTGCGGCTTCTGATTATGATGTTTATGTACGCGCTCTTTGTGGGCCAGCATCATCAAGTTTCTGGAATGGTCCTGTAATGTTTAGTACACCTTGTGCGGCGATTACTGCAGCACAATTCTGTACAGAAGGACAATTTAGCAGTGGAACTCTACCGACTTGTTGGACAAATACAAGTACTGATCCATCGACATCATTAAACAACTTCTGGAAGTTTACTGGTAATCCTGGATATGGAATGGCAGGAACGGTTGATCATACGAATAGTGCAGCAAATCAGTTTGCTTGGGTCGATGGTTCATCTCCATATACTGGACAGACCATCACTTTGACTGCACCTCCTGTATTCAATGCAGATGTCGTAGCCATGACAAACCCAATGTTGGAATACTATATGAAATCTTATTCTACCAATGGTCCACAAAACATCAATAACACATCTGCAAACTTCAACACATTTGATGCAGAAGTAAGTTATGATGGTGGAGCGACATGGGTAATGGTTGTATTCCATAATGGAAACACGAAGAATCAATGGCAACGTTATCAGGCTGAGATTGATAAAACAGCTTTGGGAACGAATGACTTGATGGTTAGATTTAACCTAACTAAATTGTCAGCTCTGAACTCCTTCTATAACGACATCACATTAGATGACGTATGTATTAAGGATGCGACATGTGCTTCTCAATTCTCAACTGGAATTGCGAGCACAAATGGAACAGCTGATTGTGAGTGTACAGACATTAATGGATGGACACATTACGGAACAGAGGTCGCTGCAGAACTTTTACTTTCAGTAGAGAAAATAGCTGCCAATGACCCAATGCTTACTCCATGGATGGTACATGTTCAAGGTGCCGCAACAGGTGCTTCTGATGTAGCAGCTACTGCTCCTTATGTTACTTCACCATGGTGGATAATCATGAATCGTTTCTGGGATGTATTCGTAGATCCTTCTGATGCTGTTCGCCAACCAAGTGCTGCAACAGACGTCATGTTCTATTACAATACTGCAGACTATACTGCTGTCACTACAGCGGTTGCTAGTGCAACACCAGCACCAATGAATCCAATAACTGCACATACTGATTTGTTCTTCTATAAGTTAGATAATGCAACAGTTGCAACAACGGATCCAACAGCTGGACATTCAACTACAACGACCGCAGATTATAATCAATACAACAATGGTGCTGCAGCGAGTTTGACAGATTGGGCTTATATGACCTTTGGTACTGATCACCAATCTCACTACGAAGTATCTTCCTTCTCTGGAGGAGGTGGTGGATTTGGTCACGAAAATGGTGCTCTACCAGTTGTTCTCTTAAGCTTCACAGCTGAGAAAGCAGGTTCAGTAACAAATCTTGATTGGACTACATCTTCTGAATTCAACAACAGTCACTTCAATGTACAGAAAAGTACAAATGGAATTGACTTCGAGCAGATCGGAAAAGTTGATTCAAAAGCACCTAACGGAAATAGCGATATCAGAATTGACTACGCTTCTGTAGATGAGACTCCAGTATTGGGTCACAACTATTACAGATTGGAGCAAGTTGATATTGATGGACAAAAACACTACAGTGAAATCTTAGATGTTATCTGGGGTGTAAACGGAGATTTGGTGAGTATTTATCCAAATCCAACTTCAGGAAGCTTGAATGTTGACATTGCAACAGAGAAAGTTTCTAAAGTAGAGGTTAGAGTACTTGATATGACTGGACGTAGCATCCTCGTGAAGAATGCAACTACGGTGATTGGTATCAACAACGTACAAATGGATCTTGGAGATATTGCTCCTGGAGTTTATAACGTACAAGTTTATACGAACGGTAACTTGACACATACTGATAAAGTCAAAAAGAACTAAGGAGTTCTTTTTAAGAAATACATGCCTCCCCCCGACATTGTTGGGGGGAGGTTTTTTTATAATTGCAGTTTTGTGCTAATATGTAAGATTTTGCCCTTCAATAATTGTCTAATAAAAAATGACAGTGAACAAGAGGAATATGATTTTCATATTTCAATTGTGTTAGTTTATAGCTTTAGTATTGTATAAACACTATAAAACTAAATTTATGATGAGAAAACTATCACTACTTTTGGTGGTCTTCGCAATGGGCTTCTTCCTAACAAGCTCGGCGCAAAATCCACCGTACTTTAACAGCAACACTGGGACCGCCAGTAACGCTTTCCCCATGAACACCACAACATCTAATAAGGTGCAATGGGTTTATGATGCGGGAATGTTCTCTGGTGCAATCAACGGATTGATTGACACTTTTTGGTTGCGAACATCTTCTACAAATGCGGGAGTCTTTACTTCCGGCTTCGAAATTTCTTTGGGCCAAAGCGCAACTTATGGTCCATGGACCAACGGAACTTATATAACAGGACTCACATCAGTGTTTGCGCCGGGCGCGTATACAACCGCTGTACCAAATGCAAATGGCTGGATTCCTTTTCCTTTAGCTTCCCCTTTTCTTTATGATCCATTGCAACCAATGGTTGTGGAGGTTAAACAAAGTGGTTATACATCTGGATTGCAAAGTGCTCAGTTTAGCGGAAACGGAAACAGAAGAATTTGGGGACCCTATGCGGCGACCACGGGTTCTTTTGGAGCAGGCCTTATAGACGCTGGTTTAAGTTTGAGTTCACCCTTGAACTGCGCAACTCCATTCCCATTGTCAACTGCAAATGTTACACAAACGACAGCAGATCTTGCTTGGGTTGAAAACAATGCGACACCAGCAACACTTTGGAATATAGAATTATTACCTACAGGAACACCTCCAACTGGAATTGCTACTTACCCTGGCGTAACTACCAATCCTTATCCAGTTAGTGGATTGACACAAAACACTACATACGATTTTTATGTGCAAGCCGATTGTGGTATGCCGGATAGTTTGAGCTATTGGTATGGTCCATTAACTTTTACAACTTTAGCAACTTGTCCTTGGCCAACCGCTTTGGGTGTTACTAATATCACATCTACCTCTGCCGATATTTTTTGGACAGAAAACGGAACAGCAACAATTTGGGATTTAGAAGTTGTGCCTTCGGGTGTGACTCCAACAGGAACACCCAATGTACCAGGTATTTCAGCGAATCCTTTTTCATTAACTGGCTTACCACCCAATACATGTTTTGATTATTATGTACGTTCATTTTGTGGACCTTTAGTTACTGATGTCAGTCAGTGGACAGGACCTTTAACCTTTTGTACACCTTGTGTACCTGAACTACCAACGACTGCAGTGTCAGTTTGTGATGATTTAGAAGGGTGGACTTTAGGCCAAAACGGACCTATTGCTAATGGTTGTGGAACAATGGTTGCCCATACAGGACCTTATTGGAATGTTGATGTTGGCGGAACCGGTTCTGGTGGAACGGGTCCATTAACGGATCACACTCCGGGAACTGCAGCAGGAAAGTATATTTATCTTGAAACTTCAACAGGTGCAGGAGCAGATACATTCCTAACTACTCAATACGATCTAACAGGACTAACTGTACCTTGTTTCTCATTTTACTACCATATGCATGGTGCCGCGATGGGAACTTTAGACGTTGAAATCACTTCTGATGGTGGAGCGACATGGACCAATATTGCTTCATTCGTTGGACAACAACAAGCTGCGCAAGCAGATCCATATTTAGAAAGTGTAACTAACCTAGCTGCATATGCGAATATGACAGTTGGCTTTAGATTTATTGGAATTCGCGGAACATCATTTACAAGTGATATGGCCGTTGACATGATTTGTGTATTGGAGTGTCCTTCTTGCGTCGCACCAACGAATATCGCAAGTGCAAATGTTACGCAATCAACTGCTGACATTTCTTGGACAGAGAACAATACACCTGCAGCAACACTTTGGAATATTGAAATCGTACCGCAGGCAACTCCTCCAACGGGAATTCCAACCGCCTCTGGTGTAACAATGCCTTATGCTGTAACTGGTCTTACTGCTTCATCTTGTTATGATGTGTATGTTCAATCAGATTGTGGTGTGAGTAATGGTGTGAGTGGATGGACAGGTCCATACACCTTCTGTACTTTATGTGGACCTATTTCTGTAGCTACATTCTGTCAACAAGGTCAGTTTACACCAACGACAATACCAACCAATTGTTGGTCTAATACAAGTACGGACGCTAGCACATCGCTGAACAACTTCTGGAAGTTTAATGGTGGTATGGGCTATCACAACTCTAATACATTAGACCATACTGCCTCAACTCTAAATACTGGTTACGCTTGGGTAGATGGTTCAAGTCCTTATACAGGTCAAACAATCACGCTACAAGCACCACCTATTTTAAATGCTGATATTGTGGCGATGACTAACCCAATGTTGGAATTCTATATGAAGGCAACCAAACAAGGAACTGCCTATGGAGGTCCATCACCTGGTGCTCTTACGAACGCAAGTGCTGATCATAACACTTTGGAAGCTCTTGTTAGTTATGATAATGGAACGACCTGGGTGTCTGCAGTTTTCCATAACGGACAAACTGGAGATCTATGGCATAGATATCAAGCTGAACTCGATGCGACTGCCTTAGGGACAAATGACCTCTTGGTGAAATTTGATTTAACTAAACTCACACTTGTCAATTCTTTCTATAATGATATAGCGATTGATGATGTGTGTATTATTGATGCGGATTGTCCAAGTCAATTTACCGGTATTGCAACAGCAGACGGAATTTCAGATTGTGAGTGTTTAGACCTAGCGGGTTGGACTCATTATGGAGTGCAAGCTTCAGGAGAGCGCACGATATCTGTACTCAAAGCGGCGACGAATGATCCAAACATGGGTCCATGGATGGTGCACGTACAAGGTGCAGCAACTGGGGCCACTGATATTGCTTCAACAGCTGGTTACGGAAATCCAGTACCTGCCTCTGTGAACACCTTTGTGATGAATCGTTTCTGGGATGTTTTTGTAGACGCGACAGATGCTGTACGTCAACCAACAGCCGCTACAGATGTACGCTTCTATTATGGAGATGCTGATTTGACAGATTTGAATACAGCCATTGTTGGAGCAGGAGGAGTAGCACTTGCTCATACAGATATGTATGCATACAAGCTGGATAATTCATCGGTCGCTATGGTTGACCCTGTAGCTTCAGCCGGTCATGCAAGTACTCCAGCAGCAGACTATAACCACTATGTGAATGGTGCTTCTAGTACAACTACATGGGCGTATGCTGCAGGACTTTATCCTACAACGCACGACCTAGACTATCAGGTGAATTCATTCTCTGGTGGCGGCGGCGGTGGACCTGTACTATTCCCACTTCCAGTTGAGCTCTTGAGTTTCACAGCAACGAAGACTGGTTCAGTAACAGATTTAGCGTGGACAACTGCTACTGAAGAAAACAATAGTCACTTCAATGTTCTGAAGAGTACAAATGGTACAGACTTTGAACAAATTGGAAGTGTAAATAGCTTTGCACCAAATGGAAATAGTTCGATTCGCTTGAGTTACTCTTCTGTTGATGAGTCTCCAGTATTGGGTCACAACTATTATAGATTGGAGCAAGTGGATATTGATGGTCAGAAACACTACAGTGAAATCTTGGATGTAATCTGGGGTGTCAATGGAGATTTGGTCAGCATCTATCCTAACCCAACGAACGGAAGTTTGAATGTTGATATAGCAACAGAGAAAGTTTCTAAAGTTGAAGTTAGAGTACTCGATATGACTGGACGTAGCATCTTAATTGAGAATGCAACGACAGTGATAGGTATAAACAATGTACAGATGGATCTAGGAAATATTGCTCCTGGTATTTATAATGTTCAAGTTTATACAAACGGAAACTTGACACATACCGATAAAGTCAAAAAGAACTAATAAGTTCTTTTCGGGAAATACCATGCCTCCTCTCAACATTGTTGAGGGGAGGCTTTTTTTATGTATATTAGTTTAATGGATTGTACATTTTATTAGCTTTTAAATATTGAACTGAGATCAACGGCTCCATTCATTTAAAGGACCAATTTACAATCACGACTAATTTGATATTATGAAAAGAATTCTTCAGCTAATCCCTGTGGTTTTTGCTTTGGCTATTTCATTCCAATCTCAAGCCCAAGTGACTTGCGCAAGCCCTTCAATATTGTCTGTATCTAATGTAACAGAAACAACAGCAGATCTTGCATGGGTCGAAAATAATGCCACCCCAGCGACTCTGTGGGATGTAGAATTAATTCCTGCGGCAGGTCCTCCAACTGGAGTGCCAACCTATGCTGGAGTGAGCAATAATCCTTTTGGAGTAACGGGATTGACGCCCAATACTTGTTATGATTTTTATGTACGTTCTTTCTGTGGACCCGCAGCAAGTGATACAAGTCAGTGGGCCGGTCCATATACTTTTTGCACGAACTGTTTGCCAGAAATGCCAAGCTCGACTGTCGCGAGTTGTGATGATTTGGAAGGCTGGACCATAGGACAAAATGGACCCATTGCAAATGGATGTGGAACCATGCTTGCGTCTAGTGGACCGTATTGGAATGTCAATGTAGGCGGGACAGGTTCTGGAGGAACGGGGCCCTTGACAGATCACAATCCAGGAACGAGCACAGGACAATATATCTATTTAGAAACATCCACGGGTGCAGGTTCCGACACTTTTCTCACAGCCGAATATGATTTAAGCGCGATGAACAATGCATGTCTTTCCTTTTACTATCATATGGCAGGTGCTGCCATGGGAAGTTTGGAAGTTGAAGTGACAAATGACCATGGTGCAAGCTGGAATAACATAGTTTCTTTAGTGGGTCCGCAACAAGCCGCGCAATCCAATCCATATTTTGAAAGCCTCACAAACTTGGCAGCCTATGGAGGAGACACAATTCAATGTAGATTTATTGGAATACGGGGCACTTCATTTACAAGTGATATAGCTGTCGATGAAATTTGTGTATTAGAATGTCCTTCATGTCTTACGCCAACTTTTGTCAATAGCACAAATATTGGAAACACCACTGCTGATATTTCCTGGACTGAAAATAATTTCCCTGCATCAACAGTTTGGGAATTAGAAGTCGTCACTTCAGGAACATCACCCACTGGAATACCAACTTATACTGGAGTTACAAGCAACCCATTTTCACTGACAACACTTGCTACATCAAGCTGCTATGATGTTTATGTAAGATCAATTTGCGGAGCAGCAGATACAAGTGCTTGGTCCGTTGCTCATACTTTTTGTACACCTTGCGTTCCTCTAAGTGTAGCTGAGTTTTGCTTGGCAGGACAATTTAGTTCGGGAAGCGCGCCTCCTTGTTGGCTTAATACGGGTTCGGCAGGTGCTTGGCAAACTTCAGGCAGCCCGGCCTACTCAATGGCAGGAACTTTAGACCATACCAATGGAATGGCAGAAGAATATATTTGGTTTGATGGTTCTGGAGCTTTAGTGCTGAACGAATATCAAACACCAGCAATTATGAATGCTGACCTTGCGGCAATGACTCAACCCATGATTAGCTTTTGGCTCAAGTCTTGGGTTGATCCCTCAAGCTATGGCTCAGTGGGCGATAATGCTGCAACAGATTTTAATGAGTTTACATTACAAGTGAGCTATGATAATGGAATATCCTTCGTCGATTTGGTTTATATAAATTCTAACCTATTTAATGCATGGCAAGAATTCCAAGCAGAAATTGATATGACGGCTTTGGGAACGAATGATCTCATCATTAAGCTTTTGGGAAATGAAAGCGCAACTACACATGCGGCTTACTTCAATGATATGGCTGTGGATGACTTATGCATCATAGACCAATCTTGCATAGGAGGAACCTTTACTTCTATTGCGAGTACAATTGGGTCTTCAAGTTGTCAATGTACAGATAAGGGGAATTGGGTTCATTATGGCAATAAAAATTCAGGCGAGTTGCGATTGAGTGTGCAACGCAATGGTGTTGATCCAAACATAGTTCCTTGGATGGTCGAACTAATAAATGATCCTTCATCAAGTAGTTTCACTTTAGGAGGTGCGCCTTATGGCACTTCTTTATGGTGGGTAAAAATGAATCGATTCTGGAATGTAGCTGATGATGATTTTTCAGCAGCACCTACATTAAACACGCTGGCAAGTTCACGACAGCCGGCTGCACCTTTAAGCATTCGTCATTATTATTCTTCAGCAGATTATAATTCATTGCTGACAGCTGTGAGCGTGCAAAGTTTAGCTCCTATCTTACCACTAACGGCTCATACAGATATGTATGCTTGGAAAATTAATTCAGGTTCAGACCCAGCACCTCAAGGTGGACATACTGCAATTGCCGCAGCCGATTATCATCAGATAAATTCTGGTGCTTGGACTTATGGTTCCATTTTTGCCGCTGATCATTTTGCCGAATATGCCATCCCTTCATTCTCTGGCGGTGGACTTGGTTTTGGTCATGAGAATGGAGCTCTGCCAGTTGAACTGTTGAACTTTACAGCGACGAAATCGGCTTCGGTTACGAACTTGGATTGGACAACTGCTACTGAAGAAAACAATAGTCACTTCAATATTTTGAAGAGTACAAACGGTACAAACTTTGAACAAATTGGAAGGGTAAATAGTTTTGCGCCAAACGGAAATAGTTCGCATCGCTTGAATTACTCTTCTCTTGATGAGGCTCCAGTATTGGGGCACAACTATTATAGATTGGAGCAAGTGGATATTGATGGACAAAAACATTATAGTGAAATCTTAGATGTCATTTGGGGTGTCACTGGCGATTTGGTCAGCATCTATCCTAATCCAACCAACGGAAGCTTGAATGTTGATATAGCAACAGAGAAAGTTTCTAGAGTTGAAGTACGCCTACTCGATATGACTGGACGCACCATCCTTGTTCAGCACGCGACAACAAGCACTGGTGTAAACAGTATAAAAATGGATTTGGGAAATATTATCCCGGGTATTTATAATGTACAAGTCTTTACCAACGGAACTTTCACACATTCGGATAAAGTAAAGATGAATTAAGGGTTTATTGAAAGAAATGCAGGCCACCTCTTGCGATGGTGCGTGGAGCTAGCAAGGAGATTTTGAGCTGAATAAACATGGTATTTTTTTTTATATAAAAAATCGTTAAAAAAGGACTATTTATCACTTGCTTGTTGAGAAGATTTAAATAAATTAGCAGGTTCAAACTATTTATTTTATTATGAAAAGAATATTAGCTTTACTATTATTGGCTTTTTCTGCATTTCAGATGAATGCACAAATAGGCCCAGGTTCTTCAGGATCAGTTGCGGCTCCTTATTTGGAGACATTTACGACAACCGCCATGCCGGCCGGTTGGGCTGAGTATGACGGTGGATCTGCAACTGCCTCAGATTGGCAGTTTTCCTCCAATGCAAATTCAGTTCAATGTGCTAATCCTGGAGACGCTACTCCTGGTGGTGGAACTCAGTATGCATGGATGGATCAGTCAGGAGTTGACAACAATGAATGCTTACAAATGCCAGATGTAGATATAAGTACTTTGGCGGCACCTTTATTGAGCTTTCAATATTATATGTGTGGAGTTGGATATACGCCACCCAATATAACTGAAGTGGAATATTGGGACGGAGCTGCATGGGCAAGTGTCCAATCACTTACTGGTCTCACAAATGGATGGGAATTACAGTGTATGAGCTTAACTGGCTTGACTTTTGATCTTGCTGGAGACTCAGTTCGGATTCGTTTTAGAGCGGTCAGCGGTGGAGCTGGAGCTGATTTTTATGGAGATAACTCTCTAGATGATATTGAAGTAGTTGATGCACCACCATGTACTACTCCAGCTATGCTCACATTAACGCCAGCTACCATGGCTTCTTGTGGAACACCTTTAGATACTATTAGAGGTTTAGGAATTAATGCACCTGGATGTGCTCTTGCGGGTTATTCATTTGCTTGGGAAGAGTCAACCGATGGAGGTGTGACTTGGGTTGCCGCTGTTGGCGGTACCATTGTTGACGATACTACATATATTCCGCCACCATTGGCTTCAGGAACAATCGACTATAGACTTGCAGTGACATGTACTGCTTCGGCGACTACAACCAATTCTACTGTAACGTCTATTTCTGTTGGAACACCTCCAACAGTGTCCTTGACACCTGCAGCTGCTACAATTTGTAGTGATGGCAGCACGAGTGCAACATTAGATGCTTCTGGAACAACAGGAGCTACATCTTATTCATGGTCTCCTGCAGCTGGCTTAAGTGCCACAACGGGCTCAATAGTGACGGCTACTCCAATGGTAACAACGACATATACTGTCACTGCAGCTGATGCTTTAGGTTGTACTGCGACGAGCGAAGTCACGATAACAGTTCAAGGTATTGATAGTGTGATAGCAATGGCTACTCCAGACGCAGTATGTATTGGAGATGATGCACAATTAGAAGCTATGAGTTGTATCTCAGAATGTCCAGGAATGCTGATAACAGAAATGTGTGGTTTTGACGGCGGCGCCGGTTGGGTTGCTCCTCCAGCTCCTCCTTACCCAACGGGAATTACAGACCCGATAGAACTTACAAATACCTGTCCAGGCTCTATTGACATCAGTGGATGGCAACTTGAGGTGACCGGTACGAATCCAGGTGTTTATACCTTCCCTGCAGGAAGCGTTATTCCGGGCAACACTGCTATAATTCTTGAAAGGGACGGTGCAGTTGTTGGTACTGACATTCCAGGCGTTTACTACAATACCAATTTGCCTACAGCTGGTTCAGGATCTGCTTCTGGTTTCATTCTCAGTGATGCCGGAGCTGCAATTGTCGATGTTGCAGTGATTAATAACTTTGCTGTAGTTGGAACAGGAACACCTGCTGCAACAGCAACCGATTGGACTGGAACAACACCTGGATCTGGTGGAACAGCTGGTCTAAGAAGAACAGTTCAACCTGATGACACTAATGATGGTGCTGATTGGACCGTAGCCTCTGCAGCTAATCTGACAGATTATGGTGTAGTTCATGGTGCATGGACCAAAGTGACCTGTGATACCATGGGGACTGTCTTAGCACATACTTATGCTTGGACACCACCTACTTACTTAAGTGCAACAAATATTTACAATCCATTGGCAACAGCTGTAATGATGACAACGACATATACTGTCACTGCTACAGATGCAAATGGTTGTACAGCAACTTCAATGGTTACAGTAACGGCTGATCCTTTATCAGCACCTGTAGCAACTGCATTGCCAACAACATTATGTGATGGTGATTCTACGCAGTTGGATATGACAGTCATGGGTGGAGGACAACCTTATACTTATTTATGGTCGCCAACTACCGGCATCACTGCTGGTGATGAAACACTTGCCAATCCAATGGCGGCGCCTAGCGCAACGACCATGTACACTTGTACAGTGACGGATGCTTGTATGAATACAATCACATCTACAGTGATGGTGACCGTGAACCCACTACCGGCAGTTACAGCAACACCAGCAATGGCAGTAGTTTGTGCAGGTGATATGGCCTCATTTACTGCAGCGGGTGCAGATTCCTACTTATGGAATGATCCTGCAGCGACTGCCATGGCTATGCTCACAATAACACCAACTGCAGATGCTTCATACACAGTTATAGGAACTGATGCAGCTTCAGGATGTACAAATACGGCGCTTGTAATGGCCGATTATATTGATCCATTCTACGACACAATTAGTGCGCCAATCGACACCATTTGTGAAGGAGAGTCTGCAACATTAACAGCAGCAGATTCAACCTTTATCGCTCCTTTCTGTGTCCCAACCTATTCTACAGGGACGGGTTCAGGAGACTTTGTGGATTCCGTAGGCGCCTTCGGTGGTGCCATCGCTAATCAAACCGGAGCAGCAGTAGCGCCATATTATCAACTCTTTCCAACACCGAACCCAACTGTGGCTGCAGGTGTAGCTCAAACTGTTGTGGTTCGTATCGGGACATTCGGTAGTCAAAAGATTGATGTCTGGATAGATTTTAATCAGGATAGCACCTTCAGTCCGAATGAATTAGTAGGTGGACAAACCGTTGCAACCGCTGGGGCATCAGCAACCTTTAATTTTACAATTCCAACAACAGCCTTGAATGGCCCTACTCTCATGCGTGTCATGGGTGATTATTTTGGACCAACCCCACAAGATCCTTGTGCAGCGAATACATGGGGAGAAACAGAGGACTATCTGATCACAATTAGTGGTGGCTCTGCGCCTACTCCACCTGTTGCGAGAACTTACGTTTGGGATGATCCAGCGATGACTGCTGGTGCAACATTAGTTGCTTCTCCAACGGTAACGACAACATATACTGTTACAAGTACAGACGCAAATGGTTGTACAACAACAGCAGCAATGACAATAAACGTTAACCCTGCACCAATGGTAATGGCTACTCCAGCGAGTGCAGCCGTTTGTGATGGTGATATGGCAACATTCACAGCAAGTGGAGCAGATTCTTATTTATGGGATGATGCAGCTGCAACAGCAGTCGCAGCCCTAACAGTTACACCAACTGCAGTGACTACATATACTGTAATAGGAACTGATGCAGCGACTGGCTGTACAGCAACTGCTCAAGTTGTAGCAAATTGGATTGCTCCTTTCTATGATACTATTAATGCACCTATGGCGATTTGTATTGGTGAATCAGCTACCTTAATGGTTGCAGATTCAGGTGCATCAACGGCCTTACCGCCATTCTGTGCATCAAACGCTACTTCTACTGCCGATTCTAAAATTGATAGTGTAGATATAAATGGAACAGCCACCTTTACTCCTGGTGTTCCCGGAGCTGGAGAAACTTATACTGATAATACATCAGTGGTAGTTCCAGTTACTGCTGGAACTCCATTCCCACTTTATATTAAGAATGGCTCAGCGGGAACAACACACTTTGCCGCAACTTGTAAAGTCTATATAGACTTCAATCAGAACAATGTATTTGATTTACCAGGAGAGGAAGTTTATGCTTTCGGTCCAACAACAGGATTCAATACAATTCCTTTAGCGAATATTACCATTCCAGCAACGGCCTTCAACGGCCCGACAAGAATGCGTATTGTATTTGAAGAAGGAGGAGCCGCTACAGCTCCTGAATGTGGAACCTATACTTGGGGTGAGACGGAAGATTATACCTTGGACATTAGTGGAGGTATGGTCAATCCAATGGCGCCTCGTACATATGTTTGGGATGATCCAGCAATGACTGCAGGAATGATGCTCACAGTATCACCTACAGTGACGACAACCTATACTGCAACTAGTACAGATGCAAACGGTTGTACAGCAACAAGCGCGGTGACAGTCACTGTGAATCCACTTCCAGTAGTCACAGCGACTCCTGCAATGGCCACAGTTTGTGCAGGTGATGCAGTGACATACACTGCAGCAGGTGCTGATACATATTTTTGGGACGATGCAGCAGCGACAGCAATGGCGATGCTCACAGTAACGCCTACAGCAGATGCAACCTATACAGTTATAGGAACAGATGCCGCAACAGGCTGTACGAATACAGCAGTTGTCATGGCAGACTATATTGAGCCATTCTATGATACAATCAATGTGTCTTCAGTTTCTATATGCGGAGGGTCTGCTGAAACAGTCACACTCATCGCTGCGGATTCAATCCCTAGCGTTCCACTTTGTATGCCAGCAATTTCTCAAGGAACAGGATTTGGAGACTTTATAGATTCAGTTGGAGCATTTGGTGGAGCAATACAGAACCAATCTGGTGCAAGTGCAGCTCCTTATTATACTTTGTTTGCAGCGCCTAATCCAACGGTTGCGGCTGGAACGCCAACTTCTGTTACGGTCTTGAACGGTGGTTTCGGATCTCAAACAATTGGACTTTGGATTGACTATAATCAAGACAACGTATTCTCAGCAGCTGAGTATATAGGTGATTTTTCAAATGTAGCTGCGGCAGCAACCGTGACCTTCAACTTCACGATTCCTACCACTGCTCTGAATGGTCCAACTACCATGCGTGTATTGAACAATTATCTTGGAACTACACCGCTTGATCCATGTGCAGCCTATACTTATGGTGAAGTTGAGGACTATGCAATTACCTTGAGTGGTGCTTCTGCACCAACACCTCCTGTCGTAAGAACATACGTTTGGGATGATCCAGCAATGACTGCTGGTATGATGCTCACCGTAGCACCAACAGCAACAACGACTTATACTGTAACAAGTACTGACGCTAATGGTTGTACAACAACTTCTGCAGTAACAGTAACTGTGACAGTACCAAGTGGAGATCTAACTCAAGCTACTGTAGGAAATACTGCAAGTAATCCTGGAACAGGATGTGATATTCAAGATCATCCAGATGATGGTGGAAACTACCACTATTACGATGCTGGTTGTAACATCATCGCAAGTGTAACAGAGCCTGCAATGGGTGGTTCATTTGGTCCAACGGAAGTATGTGCTTTCATCGAGCCTACAGTACCATCTTGGAACGGACAACCATTTGTTCCACGTCACCATGATATCAGCCCTACAAATAATATCCCAGGTTGTATCACATTGTACTATACAGATGCAGATTTTGCAGCCTATAATGGAGCCAATGGTGGCTTCCCTGATCTACTAACTAATGGTGGTGATGCAGCAACAACTCAAACTTGTTGTATTACACAAGTACATGATTCTCTCGGCGGAACTTCGCCAATGGTATTGTATACTAGTGTACCTGCGACATGGGATGCAACGAATATGCGTTGGGAAGTGACGGTCTGTCCTACAGGCTTTAGTGACTTCTTCCTGCATACATGTAACCCATTAAATGCTGGGCTACCTGTTGAGCTTACAGACTTCACTGTTGTAAAAGAAGGAAGTGTTGATCGTGCATCTTGGACTACTCTTACGGAGTACAACAACAGCCACTTCAATTTACAACGTTCTACTGATGGAGAGAACTTCATTAATCTTGGAAAAATTGATTCAAAAGCACCGAACGGTAATAGTTCAGTTGCCTTGGATTATGACTTCATTGATGAAGATCCTCAACTCGGTCATAACTACTACAGATTAGAGCAAAATGACATTGATGGTCAGATTGAGTTCTCTAAAATTGTAGATGTGATTTGGGGAGTTAATGGTGATTTGATCAGCATTTATCCAAACCCAACATCAGGAAGTCTAAATGTTGATATTGCTACTGAACAAGCTTCAATTGTTGAAGTTAGAATAGTAGACATGAGCGGTCGTTTGATTGTTCAGACTAAGAAAACAACTCAGGTTGGAGTGAACAACTTCAAGCTTGATCTTGGTGATGTATCTACAGGAGTCTATGGTGTACAAGTGTATACGAATGGAGTTCTTTCACACACTGACAAAGTGAAGAAGAACGACTAAGAGATAAATAGTTTAATTATCAGACCCATTACCTTTTAGGTAATGGGTCTTTTTTTTGAGAATGAAAATAGAATGCTTAGGTCTATCTTCAACTAAGCTGACTTTTGAGAAATTCTCCTGAAGAATCGTAGATGAGGACTTTAAAGGATGAATTACCAAATACTTGAAAAATAGAACCGCTTTCAAAAGAGAATATTCTCAATTCTTAGGAATCCTTATTTATCACAAATTGCTCAAGTGAAAAAAGCCGACATATCGGTTTGCTTACCTGACGTTATAAAGGGCTCGATTCATCAGCCCCCTTTTTTTGACCCAATATTGACACATGAATAAATAAATTAATTTGTTGGTGGTAAGTTAAAATTTCGGTATTTTTCCTATTCAATTTCTCAAAAATTTAAATCTAAAGTTTAATTATGAAAAGAGTTTTACAATTATGTATTGTGTTATTTCTCTCCATTTCATTCGTTCCAGCCTATGCACAGCTAACGGCCACGATTGGAACAGGAACAACGAGTAATACAACTACAGGCTATCCCGCTCCTTTTGGGAACTGGTATGAAAGTTCTAAGCATCAGATGATTTATACTGCTGCTGAATTGACTGCAGCTGGTGTACTACCGGGAGCGCTCATCAATGGAGCTGGTTTTAATGTAACGGCATTCAATACATCAACTCCAACCTATACGGGTTTTACAGTTGACGCGAAGATGTCCACAACAGCCGCTTTTGTTACAGCCTATGAAACAGGGATGACAAATGTTTTTACTGGATCTTATTCTCCAACATTAGGTTGGAATATGTTCACATTTGCATCTCCAATTGTTTGGAACGGAACGGACAATTTAATTATTGGGACTTGTCATAGCATTAATGCTCCATATACTCAAAATATGAGTACGGAATGGACAACAGGTGCTGCAACTAATTTGACAATTTATGAGCGTACGGATGGACTAGATGTTTGTCCATCAACTGTTCTAAACGGCATTGGTTTTGGAGCCGTAACTGGTGATCGACCGAATTTACAAGTATCTTTTATTCCACCTGCAGGTTGTATTCAGCCGGTTGCTGTGGCAACTACAAATATTACAACAGTTGGCGCTGATATTTCATGGTCAGATCCTAATGCCGTTGCTGCAATGAATTATGATATCTATGCAGTAGCAACAGGTTCACCTGCACCAACAAGCACGACAACTCCAACTTATGCAGCGGTAACCGCTAATCCTTATACTGCGAATACCTTAATGCCTCAAACTACATATGATATATATGTGAGAGCGCATTGTACAGCTACTGATACAAGTGCATGGGGTGGTCCTCACACTTTTACGACATTACCGCTTTGTCAAACGCCAACAAACCCGACTGCATCAAACTTTGTTTACGATGCGGTAGCAAACACATTCACAGTAGACCTTTCATGGACAGACAATAATGTTCCTGCCGCTACAGTCTGGGATTTAGAAATTGCTCCAACTGGACTTTTAGGAGGTATTGCAAATGTTCCTGGGCAAACGGCAAACCCATTTACCACTCCAGGCCTTCCACCAAATACATGTTTTGACTATACCGTGTGGTCTGTTTGTGGCGGTCCAAATGGCACGAGCCCGATGAGTACAGTTTATACATTCTGCACACCTTGTGCCCCACTATTTCCATCAACGGCCAGCCCTTCTTGTGAAGGCTTTGAAAGTTTGGTAAACGGTAATCGTGATGATTTTGGAATGACATGTTTTGATCATGGAACAACTAGAACGGTTGATCCTGCATGGACCATTCGCTTGAATGGAGCTACAGGTAGTGTTGGAACAGGTCCCGGACCAACTTCGGGAGCTACAGGATGGGCGCATACTGGTGCGGCTTACATCTATTTAGAAACTTCAGGTGCAGGAAGTGCGCCCAATGAAACAGATACATTCTGGACTACCCAATACGAAGTATCAGGATTGACGGTTCCTTGTTTATCGTTTTGGTACTATATGCATGGTGCTCTAGTCAATCAATTGGATGTTGAAGTAACCGGCGATGGCGGTGCTACTTGGACTAATATTGCAAGTATCACAGGACAGCAACAAACCGCTCAAACCGATCCTTGGATAGAGCAAGTCGTCAACTTGGCAGCTTATGCAAACATGACCATTCAATTTAGATTCATTGGTACTGGTCCAGCTGTTTGTTGTTCAGGAGATATTGCCTTGGATGATATTTGCGTCTTGGAATGTCCAACTTGTTTGGATCCAACAAATCTTACCGCAACGAACTTAACGACGACTTCAGCTGATTTAGGTTGGACAGCCGCCAATGTTCCTCCTGCTGGATCATACAATATTGAATGGGGCCCTACAGGATTTGCGCCAACAGCTGTTGCTAATGCAACCTCAACGACAAATCCTTACGCACTCACTGGATTAACAGCTGCAACTTGTTATGACTATTATGTTCAAGCAGATTGTGGTGTTGCAAACGGGACGAGTGCTTGGGTTGGACCATTTACTTTCTGTACACCTTGTGTCACGCAAGCTGTAGACTCGGCAACACAATATTGTGAAGACTTCACGGCTCTACCAATTTGTTGGAATGAATCAGGTTCTGTGAATTGGGCTTTGGATGCATCAGGAGCTGCTTATGCAAACTTTTGGGGTAATGCACCACCGGCAACATTTATTTTCACGACTCAACCAATAGCGATTGATCCAGGTATGTCACCTCAATTATGTTTTGACTGGGCAAGAAATGGAGCGGCATCTGCAACTTATAATGATCAGTTTGATGTTGAAATTTCAAATGACAATGGTGTTACTTGGACTAATATTTGGACAAATTGTTGTGCTGCATTTACGTCTATGGCTATGCCACAACCAACAGTTAGTGCATTAAACGGTGCAGGTTTTGATACAGAAACTGTTTTACTAAATGCTTATATCGGTCAGACTGTATTGTTTAGATATACAGCAACTTCTGACTTTGGACCAAGTCTTTGGATTGATAATGTATGCGTGAAGCAGCAACCACAATGTGTGGCTCCAAGTATGGTGGCTAGTACAAATATTACACAAACTCAAGCCGATATTTCTTGGACAGAGAATAATACGCCAGCGGCAACTTTGTGGAATATTGAAGTTGTGCCTTCGGGAACAGTTCCAACCGGAATTCCAACCGCCTCTGGTGTGACAAATCCTTATACACTGACTGGTCTTCTTGCTTCATTTTGTTATGATGTTTATGTGCAAGCGGATTGTGGAGCTGTAAATGGCACTAGTGCTTGGACAGCTGTTCACACCTTCTGTACTTCTTGTGCTCCAGTCACTGTAGCACAATTTTGTGCTGAAGGAACTTTCGGACATGCAGTAACGGGTACTACTACTCCACCAATTTGTTGGACATCAACGTCATCAGTTGCAGCAACTACGACAGCTCTTTGGGGCTTTAATGTAAGTGGAAATCCACCTTATACTCCAGCATATGGTCCTGGGATAGCGGGTGCAATGGATCACACAACAGGTACAACATCTGAGTTTGCATGGGTTGATGGTTCATATTCTTCAGGTGCAATTGTCACATTGACTTCCAATGAGATACTTAATGCAGACATCGTAGCTATGACCAATCCAACATTAGAGTTTTATCTAAAATCTAATGAAACAAATGGAATTGGGAACAATCCAGCAGATAATAATACATTGACAGCACGGGCGAGTTATGACCTTGGTGCAACTTGGGTCGATGTTGTGGTCAACAAATCTGATTTGAGCGCAAACTGGCATTTATTCGCTGTTGAACTTGATGTAGCCGCTCTTGGAACGAACAACTTAATGGTTCAATTTGAGTGGAACGGAAACGGTTCAACATCTTTTTTCAATGACATATTGTTAGATGATGTTTGTATCGTTGATAAAGCTTGTATCGGAGGGTACTTCACAGGAATAGCATCAATAAATGGTGTTGCAGATTGTGAGTGTACTGATCTTGCTGGTTGGACACATTACGGAACAGAGCTTGCTACCGAAGTTTATCTCTCTGTTGAGAAAATCGCAGCAGGTGACCCATTAATTAGTGCACCAATGATACACGTTCAAGGAGCCGCAACAGGTGCAACTGATATAGCTTCAACAGCAGGTTATGGTAATCCTATTCCAGCATCTCCATTCACTTTTATTATGGACAGATTCTGGGATATCAGTGATCAACCGGCTGTCACTCCATTGATTGCAGGACGTCAGCCGTCAGCTGCTTTAGACGTACGCTTTTATTATTATGATGCTGATTTAGCAGCGCTTAATGCTGCCATAACTGGTGTCGGTGGAATGGCTATAACACATACAGATATGTACGCCTATAAAATTGATAATGGAACAGTACCAACAGTAGATCCTGTTGCTTCAGCTGGGCATGCGAGTATCTTGCCAGCAGATTATAACCACTATACAAATGGTGCATCAAGTTTGAGTACTTGGGCTTATGCTGCCGGAACATGGGCAACTACGAACGACATGCAAAAACAAGTTTCTACCTTCTCTGGTGGTGGCGGTGGTGGACCGGTATTATTCCCTCTACCAGTTGAGCTCTTGAGTTTCACAGCAACAAAAGCGGGTTCAGTAACTGATCTAGCTTGGACAACAGCGAGTGAAGAGAACAATAGTCACTTCAATGTACAGAAGAGTACGAATGGTACAGATTTCGAATTGCTTGGAAAAGTTGATACGAAAGCACCAAACGGAAATAGCGCAATCAAGTTGAACTACACTAGTGTAGATGAGTCACCAATCTTGGGACACAACTACTACAGATTGGAGCAAGTTGATTTAGATGGCCAGAAACATTACAGTGAGATCTTAGATGTCATTTGGGGTGTGAATGGAGATTTGGTGAGCATCTATCCAAATCCAACGAACGGAAGCTTGAATGTCGATATAGCAACAGAGAAAGTATCTAAAGTAGAAGTTCGAGTACTTGATATGACTGGACGTAGCATCTTGGTTAAGAATGCCACTACAGTAATCGGTACAAACAACGTACAAATGGACCTCGGAGATGTTGCTCCAGGTGTTTATAATGTACAAGTTTATACAAACGGTACTTTGACACATACAGATAAAGTCAAGAAGAACTAAGGCGTTCTTTTTAAGAAATACATGCCTCCCCCCAACATAGTTGGGGGGAGGCTCTTTTTAGCGCGAATTTGAACCCACAACTGCAGCCCATTAATACCTGATTAGCAATTAATTGAATATCTTTGTCCAGATGTTTAGGGGGAATACCCATAAAAATTTTAGTGAATTGAAGAGCAAGAAGGACAAAGCATTTGCTGTTCTTGTTGATCCTGATTCTGTAAGTCTAGCCAAGGTTGAAGACTTGGCAAATCTGTGCAATGATGCCAAAGTCGATCACCTCTTTATGGGTGGAAGCTTAATGGTTACGAATCACCTAGATGATTGTATCAGAAGATTTAAAGAGCACAGTGCAATTCCCGTTTCCTTATTTCCCGGAAGTCCAAACCAAGTCAGCGCTGAAGCTGATTCGCTTCTCTATCTTTCTTTAATATCTGGACGTAATCCTGAGCTTCTAATAGGAGCACATGTCGTTTCGGCACCAGTGGTCAAGGAAAGTGGTCTAGAAGTTATTTCAACGGGCTATATCGTTGTTGATGGCGGAGCTCCAACTACTGTTTCATATATGAGCAATAGCGCGCCCGTTCCACGTGACAAAAACGATATCGCTGTATGTACTGCCCTCGCAGGTGAATTGCAAGGCAAGAACATCATCTATATGGATGCAGGAAGTGGTGCCAAATATCCTGTAAGCGATGAAATGGTTCGAGCCGTTTCTAGTCACATAAATATTCCATTGATACTCGGAGGTGGGATTCGTACGCCAGAATTAGCCTATGAGAAATGTAAGGCTGGAGCTGAAGTTATTGTTGTAGGAAATGCTATTGAAAAAGATGAAAATCTTATTAAGGAAATAGCAGCAGCGATTCATCAAGCGCGCGTATCAGTATAAGCTAAAGCGATATAATTCTTTTAATCTTCTTCGTAACTTTATAGTATGAACAAAGCAGAATGGCCTCTATGGGAAGTATTCATACGTTCCAAGGCAGGATTAGACCATAAGCATGTGGGTAGTTTGCATGCAGCAGATTCAAGCATGGCAGTCGAAAATGCACGTGATGTTTACACAAGAAGACAAGAAGGAATTAGTATATGGGTTGTAGAAAGTAAATACATCCATGCTTCAAATCCAGATGATGCGGAAGAGTTTTATGATCCTATGGAAGATAAAGTATATAGACATCCCACTTTCTACGATTTGCCTGATGAACTCAAACATATGTAAGTGATGGGAGAACAACAAGAACTTTTAAATTATACATTACAACTCGCAGACAACGCCCTTATCTATGGACATAGATTGAGCGAATGGTGCGGCCATGGCCCAGCTTTAGAAGTTGATATGGCACTCAGTAATCTCGCCCTAGACAGTATAGGCTCCGCTCGATCTTTCTATCAGTATGCAGCCAAATTGGATGAGGGTGATAAAAGTGAAGACTCTTATCCATATCTACGGGATGTTCGACAATTCAGGAATGTGCTTCTCGTCGAACAGCTTAATGGCGACTTTGCTCATACCATAGCACGCTCTTTTTATTTTGATGCTTTTCAAGAATTGTTTTATGACAAATTAAAAGAATCAAAGGATGAACAATTGTCTGCTATCGCTGCTAAGTCATTGAAAGAAGTTTCCTATCACTATAGATTTAGTTCTGGATGGGTTTTGAAGTTGGGTGACGGAACTGCAGTGAGTAAGGAAAAAATGCAAGAAGGATTGGACGATTTATTTGTGCATACGAGTGAGCTTTTTATTCCTACGGAATTAGAAACTTCAATGTCTAAATTAATTTCCGCACCTGATTTATCTGAGATCAAGGCGCAGTGGGAAGAAAAAATAGCGTCTATAATTTCAGAAGCGGGACTCAATCTACCAGAAGATAAAAAAACCTATCACGCGCCAGGAGGCAAAGCAGGGAACCATTCGGAACATCTTGGATTTTTACTTGCAGAGCTTCAATTCATGCAGCGGGCTTACCCCAATAGTGAATGGTAAGTAAGGAAAATATCTTGAGCCTCCTGGAGAATGTCTGTGATCCAGAAGTGCCCGCATTGACTATACTTGATTTGGGCATTGTACGGGATGTAATTATTACCAAAGACCAAATTGAAATTGTGATTACACCCACTTATTCTGGCTGTCCTGCAATGAATGCAATTAGTGCAAACATCAAATTTGAACTTATTGCCCAAGGCTTTGAAAAGGTAAAGGTCAGCGAAGTCCTGAGCCCAGCTTGGACTACAGATTGGATGAGTGATGAAGGAAAACGAAAATTAAAAGAGTTTGGAATTGCCCCACCCCAGTATAAAGTCAAGGATGACCCTAGACCTGAAGATGCTGTTGTGCCATGTCCTTATTGCAACAGTCGTAAAACAAAGATGTTGAGCGAATTTGGCTCAACATCTTGTAAGTCTATGTATAAATGTTCTGATTGCTTAGAACCATTTGATTACTTCAAATGCCACTAAAGTAAATAAGTTATTTACCGCTAATCATCGTTTGCAAGCTTTTCTTATAATCATCAATATCTTTTATTGAAGCTGCTTCTCCTACACGAACTGCTTCTTTCATTACTGAAATCGCATCAGCTTTTTTATTGCCAACGAATAACAAATTTGCATAAGTATCTGAAACTTGAGTAAAAAGCTCTGGACTCGTTTTAGAAAGATCAACGGCTTTTTTTGCCCAACGAGTTGCTTGACCTAAAAGTGTTGCATCAGTAACTGCTGCTCTGTTTTTTTCAAAAACACCCCATGCGAGTCTATTAAGCTCTCTAGCGTACATATGGTTTCCACCATTTTCAACTTCTGGGTCTTTTAATTTCTCTTCCAAAAATTTAGTTCTCTCATCACCTCTTAGCCTAGCCTTTGCAGCTGCCATTTGAATTTTGAACTTCTGCTTGTCCGCAAATTTTTTGTTCTCGTTATAGAAGAAATCTAATTCTTGATCAATGACTTTGTTTGCAAATTTTGGGCCAAGGCTATTAATCTTGTCTGCATTACGCGTCATTTGGTAATAGTAATTAGAGAGTTGATAGTTTGGGAGTAGTGCACTCTCCCATCCTAAATTTTCTGTTACTACAGCCAATATTTTAGTCATCATTTCATCGTCTTTCTTTTGTGCAGCTTTAAGAATATTTCCTGCAGCGCCAGACACAACAATGTCCTCAAAATTTTGTCCGTTCCCTTGCTCAGAGATGATGTCATCCAAAGCAGTTCTATTATTTTTCAATACTTGGAAAGACTTGCTTAAAACAGATTTATTGTGTTTTAGTATAAATGAAAGCGTACTCAACTCAATTGGTGAACCTAAATATTTAGCCGTATAAAAATCTAATACTTCTGTATTGTCCTCATCAAGACGAGTCAACTTTTCGACATATGATGCTACAAAAGCCTTGCTTTTATCCGTTTTATATTTTTCAGTATATTGCTCCAAGCTCATTGGGTCTCTATTTTCAAGCGATGCATTAATTGCATTGTTTAGAAAGTCATCCAATGTTGCTGGCATCCCAACGGTTTGAAATACGATTTCTTCATTTGAAGGGTCTATGAAGAGGTTTGTGGGATACCCTCTCACAGCATATTTTTTTGCCAATTCAGGACCATCGCCTTTTTCCGCATCTAATTTATAAGAAACAAATTGAGAATTATAAGTCGCACCAGCTTCTCTTGTGGGGAAATAATCTGCCGCCATTTTTTTGCATGGTCCACACCAATCTGTGTACACGTCTACGTAGAGTAATTTCTTCGCAGTTTTGGCTTTGGCAAGGGCTTCTTTCCAAGAAGTTTTTTCCCAATGTTCGAAATTGATGCCTTGAGCAAAGAGGCTCGATGAACATGCAATGAAGAGGGCAATTAGAGTATACTTTTTCATGATGTGCAAAAATTACGAATTTTTAGGGATTTCTCTTCCAAACTATAGTGCCTTTACGTTTTGTTATATGCACTTTAACAAAACCCATAGAGTCCATTTGTCGTTGAAAATCAATGTTTTGTGGCAAATTTGACTTCTTTTCTTGCCAATTATGCTGCAGAACGTAGTCCACTTTTCGGTCGATTTGCTGCTCATATTTTGCAATCGATCCCTCAGGCGGATAAGTGCCTGCATACATGCCTTCTATGCTATTTCTTGGATTTTTACCCGCTGCCCAGTTTACTGGAAAATAATTGATGTCTGCTTCGTAATTCATGAGCATAATGAGGTGTTTGTCCTTTTCCGCACCGTAATAGTCACTAAAATGAAGAAAAGAGTTGTCTTTCTGAAAGATGCTATCCCCTTCGGGGCGCAATTGCCAATCATCATAGTGCAAGTTGAGTACCACGCTTTCATCCCCTATAAATTTATTAGCGCTCATAATATCTTTTCCAATTTCATTTGCCTCCAAAATATAGGGGAATCGAATGAACAAGAAGCTTAAAGAAATAATTATGCTTGCTACACAGAAGCCAAATCGATGTGCATCACCCCAGTTTCTCGTAGCGGCAAACAATAACAAAAACATAGGTGGTAAAAAGGCAAGACGAATATCAATTGAACCCGCCCCACCAATACTGTGGGGTGCGGTGATATAGGAGAAGAAACAAAAGGCCGCCATGATGAGCATTACAACTCCAGACTTTTTCCATTGATTGGAAATATGCTCGCGACGATAAAGGCGCTTATTGACCAAGAAAATGCCCAGAATAAATGTGACTAAAATGAGTATGCCTGCTGCAACTGCTGGGTAGACTTCAGCATCTCTTGTGCTTTGTGAGGTCCACATCTTTGCAAATTCAATTAATTTTTTCTGCCAGGACCATGCGTGAGGAACGGTGCCTGTCCCTCGCTTGGCCATAAACATTAGAATGAGCAAGAGACTAGGTAGAAAGATGAGAGTTACCCGAGCAATGCCTTCTATGATAGCCGACACTTTTCGAATTTTAAATATATTTTGATTGTCGCCAAACCACAATAAACAGATAATGAACATGGTATAAATCGCAGGCATTCCATGCGATAGAGCAGTCATCAATAATAGTAGACTGACTCCCAATTGCGCCATAGGATGACTAATTTCCCTTTTGTAGCGCAAATAAAATCCGACAGTCCAAAACATAAATGCAAGACTGATGCAATAGTTATAAAAGCCTTGTTGGAATGGCACGGTAAATAAGAATGGGAAAAACAATAAACTTAGGAAGGCATTTTCTGACCGAATGGATCGAACTAAATATCTAAATCCAAAGGTGAAGATGAGCACATAAAAAATCTGAAAAGCTTTATCTGCCATCCAGTAGGGCATGAAGCGTGAACATATACCAATGAAGAAATGGCTAGTCCAGTTTGGATCTATATGTCTATTGATGACGAAAAATTCTTTATAAAATTCGCGATGCTCACCAAGCACGAAATCAAATAGAACTTTGGCGTTATAAGTGTGACTTGGCCCATCTCCAGTAATGTAGAACTTAGGGATGATGATTATGCTCAGCGCCCCAAGTAGCAGAAGATAGAATGATATTTTCTCAAATAATTTCAAAGCTTCAAATTACAACAAAATCATTCTTTGTCGTTGCGCAAGTTCAAGTTCCTGCGCTGACCACATCGTACATATCTTCTATGATGCGCACCACTTCTCTCCCCTCTTGAGCTGTTGTCATGATCGGAGCATTGCCCTTCAAATGCATGATTACATTTTCAATCATAAGGTCATGGTTGCTCATACTGCCTTGGTATAGACCATAATCATTTGCTTTCGCACTAATATTTATTGGCTCTATTTCGACTTGATCTATTTTTTGATACTCTATAGTATTCAAATATTGTCCACCTATTTTGACAGTTCCCTTTTCTCCTAAAATAGTAATGGCCCCTTCCATATTTTTTTCGAAAGCAGTGGTACTAAAATTAAAGTTGATTAAAGCCCCACCCTTCGATCGCAATCCAAAAGTCCCAGCGTCTTCAATTTCAATTTTGGGATGCATAAAGTTTTCAATCATTCCATGAACGACTTCTACATCACCAACTAAATAATATAGAATATCAACGAAGTGCGAAAATTGTGTGAAGAGGCAACCACCATCTTTTTTCTTTTTGCCCCGCCAATCACTTGATGAATAATAGTTGTCATTTCTATTCCAAAAGCAGTTTACATTGACCAATAATATATTCCCTAAAGCATTAGAATTTATTAAGCCTTTGACTTGAGCAACAGGTGGGTTGTATCGATTTTGTTTGACAACAAAAATGGATTTGTTCATCGCCTTGGCGGTGCTAATCATTTTGTCGCATTCAATGGTATTCATGGCCATTGGTTTTTCACAAACCACATGAAGGTTTTGCTGTAGACCCTTGACCGTATGTTCACAATGCAAATAGTTCGGTGTACAGACATTAAGAACATCTAGTTCTTCTTGGGCTAATAGATTATCTAAACTATTGTAATAGGGACAATCAAGATCTGCGGGTTTTTCACCTAAGGAGGCGACCGCAACCAAAGTCGCATCGTCGCGTTGCAAGATGTGATGGGCGTGTCTCTTCCCAATATTTCCGTAACCAACAATTCCGAATCGTATTTTATCCATTGTTTTCTAGAGCACCAAAGCTATTGACTTTAACGTGCTTTTCTTCAATTAAGTATCGTATAATTTTTTTTATTTCTTCGTTTTGAGAAGCGGGGAAGTGATTTACAAATTCGACGAGAGGAATATGTTTTCTATCAAGAAGTAAATCCTTCAAACTTTCTTGAACTTTTTTCGGGCTTAAAGAAGTTTCATTTTTTTTCTGGCAGTTGTCACAGCGACCACAGTTTTCAGTTTCTTCAGAAAAGTATGCGGCGATGAATTGCATGCGGCATGCGTCTCTCATCTCAACGAATTCTTGCATGCAATCTAGGCGTTCAGTGTGTCTTGTTTTTAATCGAAGGATTAAAGACTCGTCTAGTACTAAGCGCTCTTTTGTTGTGCGATCTTGTAAGAGGAAAATCCGAGGCCGATCATTTTTTTCTTGATATTTAATATAAGATCGCATGTTCAGCTCCTTAAGTTCTTCTTCAATTTGAGTGTATGAACGCCTTAGTTTTTTTGCTAAGGTCCATTCATCTATAGGAAGTTGGTGTTGCATAATGCCGCCATATAATCGCAAGAGCAACTGGACCATTTCAAATAAATGTGGGAAGCGCTCAGCCAATAAGTCTAAATCTTTGCGAGATGCAGTGACTCGAATCTTGCTGCGTAGTGAAACATTTTCTTCAAATTCCCACACCTTTTGTCGAGCAAGTAGCTTGAGTGCATTGACTGTTGTGCGGGCATCTATTTTATTTTCTTCTATAAAATCGGTGAGATTGATTGCGTAAGAACGATTGGCTCCAAAGGCCAAGGGGATTTTTAGATAGGTCGCTAGGGCAGAATAAATTTCCCGCAAATGTTTCACGCTGGGGAAGAGACTTTTGATCTGACTCCTCGGCCAGCTGAGGTCAGTGTCATTATAGAGCAGTATGCAGTGCGCATCTTGGCCATCACGTCCTGCACGCCCAATTTCTTGATAATAGGCCTCCGGTGTTGTGGGCATATGATAATGGATAATACATCGTACGTTTTCCTTATCTATGCCCATTCCAAAGGCATTTGTGCCGACTATAATGCGCACTTCACCCCTTTTCCAGGCATTTTGGGCCTTATCACGTTCTTCTCGATTCAATCCGGCATGATAATAGGTGCTTGAATGCCCGTGTTCATTGAGTTGTTGAGCAAGATCGCGGCATAATTTCCGATTTCGACTATAGATTATGGTACTGCCTTCTGTTTTAGCTAAAATATCAAGAATTTGAACTGTCTTATTCACTACTTTTTTGGCAGTTAGCAGTAAATTTTCCCGTAAAAAGGGTGCAGAATAGGATGAAAAACTGCGGAGTCCCAATCGAAGCGAGATATCATCCTGAACGACCTTGGTGGCTGTTGCCGTGAGGGCGAGAAAGCTGAGGTTGGGGTGAATTTCTCTCAAAGAGTTGATTTCTAGGTATTTGGGACGAAAATCAAAGCCCCATTGGGATACACAGTGGGCTTCGTCGATGGCTGCAAAGGAAATCTTAGTATTTTTGAAAAATTTGTTGAAAGTCAGTGTTTGCAGGCGTTCTGGAGAAATATAGAGCAACTTTAATTTGCCGTCTAGTGCCTTGTGGTAGGTGCGCATGATTTCATCCTGCTCCATTCCGCTATAGATTGCTGCTGCAGGGATCTTTTTGGATTGAAGTGCTTGAACTTGATCCTTCATCAGGGCAATGAGCGGGCTCACCACTAGACATAAGCCTTCCATCATCATGGCAGGGATTTGATAGCACAGGGATTTACCTCCTCCTGTGGGCAAAACGGCGAGTACATCCTCTCCTTTGAGTACACTTTGGATGATTTCTGCTTGTTGGGGGCGAAAATTGGCATGATGCCAATAGCTGTTCAGAATTTTTTTTGCCTCGTCCACTTGATACTAAAGTAGAACCCTTTTTGATTTCTTGTTCTAAATTGAATCAGATATCCACATTTTGCTGCATTCTAGGGGCTAGAAATTAATTTAAAAAATGACCTATTTTTTTTTGTTATAAAAGCTTTCTATCGGGTAATTTGTCTGTCAGATTTTTTTGACAAATGAGCATAGTTTTAAGCATTCCTACGCTATTTTTGCCCCACTTAAATTTAACAGTACTATAAGATGCGAAGCCCCCAGAGCAGATTTTTTAGCGGAGTTACAAGACTTTTCGCTTGTTTAATTTTAATATTTTGTACACAATTTGACCTTAGTGCGCAGCTTGATGGCAAGGCACTTTTTCAGGCGAATTGTGCGCAATGTCACCACCCAATAAAGGACGCAACTGGTCCTGCACTTCAAGGGGCAGAAGGCAGAGTACCAAGCAAAGATTGGTTGTACAGATGGATTAAAAATTCAGCAGCAGTAATTGCAAGTGGTGATCAGTACGCCAACGACATTTATAACAAATGGAATAAGACGGCGATGACGGCTTTTCCAAATCTGTCTAATGAGGAGATTGACGCAATTTTAAATTATGTTGAAACTTATACCCCACCAACTTCAAATGTTGGAGGAGGCGATGCAGGTAGTGCAAAAGCATCATCGAATGGTGCGGGTAATTCTGTTCTCTATGCTATACTAACTATTGTCTTATTACTTGCAGCCTTTATTTTATCTCAAGTAAATAAAATGTTGAACCGCGATGCGAATCGCAAAGCAGGTTTACCAAACAAAAAAGAAATTCCATTTTATAAAAACAAAGTTTACATCGCTTTGGCTGCGGTCATCGGATTTATTGCTTTGGGAATTTGGCTTTCACGCGGTGGAATTGATATGGGCCGTGAGCAAAACTATATGCCGGAACAACCGATTTTCTATTCGCATAAAGTTCACGCTGGTATAAATCAAATCAACTGTCAGTACTGTCACTCTGGTGCTTCAAAAAGTAAGCATGCGATGATACCAAGTACAAATGTTTGTATGAACTGTCACAAACAGATTGATGAATATTCTGGAGTAGAAGAGTACGCTCTCAAAAGCTATGAAGGGAAAGACATCAACGGAACTAAAGAAATACAAAAATTATATTCTTATGCCGGTTGGGATCCAACTACAAAAAAATATAAAAAAGATGCAGAAGGTAATGTTCAAGCGAAGCCTGTTGATTGGGTCAAGGTGCACAACCTTCCTGACCATGTTTATTTCAATCACTCTACTCACGTAGTTAATGGAAATATTGCATGTCAAAGATGTCATGGTCCTATTCAGGAAATGGATGAGGTGTATCAATTTGCTGATTTAAGTATGGGATGGTGTATTAACTGTCACCGTGAAACAGATGTGCAATTTGCAAACAACGATTACTATTCAATCTATGAGAAATATCACGAAGAGTTAAAAGACGGAGATCGAGAGAGTGTGAAGGTGAGTGATATAGGTGGGCTAGAATGTCAAAAATGTCATTACTAATATAAACGTACAGATTTAGACTATGAGTACTAAAAAATACTGGAGAGGATTAGAGGAAATAAATCCTAGCGAGGAGTACAAAAAGAAACAGGCGAAAGAATTCTCTGAAGACTTGAGCATAGCGGATGAGGTCGCTGAATTAGCAGACAAGCCTACATCACGTAGAGACTTTTTGAAGTACCTCGGATTTACAACTGTAGCGGCAACTGTTGCAGCTAGTTGTGAAATGCCTGTACGAAATGCAATTCCGTATGCAATCAAACCAGAAGGGATTACACCAGGTGTTCCATTAACTTATGCATCTACATTTGTCGATGCAGGAGAGGCTATTCCAGCCTTGGTAAAAGTTCGTGATGGCAGACCAATAAAAATTGAAGGGAATCCTGACAGTAAATTATTTGGTGGTGCAACGCATGCTCGTATGCAGGCATCCATCTTAAATCTCTATGATGCAACAAGATTACAATACCCCACCATAGGCGGTAAGAAATCTAAGTGGGCTGATGTAGATAGTTCAGTGATGAATGCTTTGGCGGGAGGGAATGTTTATCTCGTTTCATCAACACAGAATTCTCCATCAGGTACACAAGTCATAAATAATCTAAAATCTAAATACGGCGCTACTCATATTACTTATGATGCACTTTCATATAGCGGTTTATTAGATGCCAATGAGAAGAGTTTCGGTAAGAGAGCGATTCCAACTTATAGATTTGATTTAGCAAAAACAATTGTCAGTCTTGGTGCTGATTTTTTAGGTACTTGGATAAATCCAGCACTCTATTCTAAGCAGTATGCTAAAGGAAGAAAAATAAGTGCGAAGAATCCAAACATGAGCAAGCATATTCAGTTCGAAGGAATGATGAGTATGACGGGAGCAAACTCGGACGAACGTTATCCATGTAAGCCAAGTGAATACGGAAAAATTGCCGCAGCAATTTATAGTGCCCTAAGCGGTGGTTCTGTGAATCTTGGAAATGAATATTTAAATAAGGGAATTGCACAAGCAGCCGCTTCATTGAAAAAAGGTGGAATGGTTGTGAGTGGAAGCAATGATCCAAAAGTACAAACAATAGTAAATGGAATTAATAGTGCAATAGGTGCATTTGGTTCTTCGATTTCTTGGTCTAATACAGACAATACGAAGCAGGGAGATGATAAGGCTATGGCACAATTTGCTACAGCATTAAAATCAGGAGGAGTGTCCACTGTCATTTTCTTAAACTGTAATCCAGTTTATGAGCATCCAAAAGGTGCGGAAATTGCAAAGGCGCTTAAGTCAGTTAAGATGTCTGTTTCACTAAGCGATCGTGCTGATGAAACAGCTTCCAAATGTAAAATTATAGCTCCCGTGCATCATGCCTTAGAAAGTTGGAGTGATGCAGAACCCATAAGTGGTTATACATCTTTTATGCAGCCCACAATTCCAAAACTTTTTGATACACGTCAGTGGCAAGAAACTTTATTGAAGTGGTCAGGCGACGATACTGATTGGTTTGATTATTTTGAAAATTATTGGAGTGGCAAATTAGGTGGCCGTTCCGGTTTCGATAAGGCGGTTCAACTTGGAGTAAGCGAAAGCGGAGATCTAGGTGTTGGCGGTGGAGGCTCTGCAAGTGGAGTAGCTGAAGCAGTTAGTGCAGTAACATCTGCAGCGGCTTCAAAAGGAACAGAATTAGTTATTTATCCAACGGTTGCGATTGGACATGGTGGAGTTTGGAGCAACAACCCTTGGTTGCAAGAAATGCCTGATCCAATTTCAAAATGTACTTGGGATAATTACGCGATGATATCGCAGAATTATGCGAAAACATTTGATGCGAAGTGGACAGACAATAATGAGGTTGAGCGCGGAAAAAAAGTATTAAAAATTACAACACCAACGGGAACAAAAAATTTACCATTGATTGTGGTACCTGGAATGCATGACGATGTTATCGCCATTGCGATGGGTTATGGTCGTGGTGAAGGTGCAGGTAATGCTGCAAATGGAACTGGTGTTGATGTGACTCCTCTCTTAGGAAAATATAGTGACGGAAATGTGCAGTACAATATCAGCAATGTAAAAGTTGACGATACTGGCGAAGAATTCGATTTGGCCATTGTTCAGACACACCACTCTTATGATGGTCGTCCAATATTGTGGGAATACACATTGGATGAATTCCAGAAAGATCCTAAGGAGCTTTATAATTATAGAAAGAATTTATTTGAGCACTATACGCACTCATTTGACGGAGATGCACATGGCGAAGGTCATGGAGATGCACACGGCGGCGGGCATGAAAAAGCAGCAGCGCATGGTGCTGAAAATGCTCATGGAGCAGAAGCTAAGCATGGCGCTCATGAGGCTCATGGTGATGGCGACTGGCAAGAAGCTTTTAGAGATAATGGAACGCTCTACCACATGGACCAACATCCTAATCATGGGATAAAATGGGGCATGAGTATTGACCTTAGTTCATGTATTGGTTGTGGAGCTTGTACGATTGCTTGTCAAGCTGAAAATAATGTTTCAGTTGTAGGTAAAGAACAAGTCTTGCTTGTGCATGATATGCATTGGCTAAGAATTGATCGCTATTTCAGTGGAGATCCTGAGAAGTCAGAAAGTATTCAAACGGTATTCCAACCGATGTTATGTCAGCATTGTGATAATGCTCCTTGTGAAAATGTTTGTCCGGTAAATGCGACCAACCATAGTTCAGAGGGTCTTAATCAAATGGCTTACAACAGATGTATTGGAACTAGATATTGTGCAAACAACTGTCCGTATAAAGTGAGACGCTTTAACTGGAGAGATTGGAATGAGGCAGATAGTTTCCGTGGAAACACATTTACAGATGGGAAACGTGATGACGTAAATAATAATGTAACAAGAATGGTTTTGAATCCTGATGTTACAGTTCGTAGTCGTGGTGTAATGGAGAAATGTACTTTCTGTGTACAGCGTTTGCAAACTGCAAAGCGTGAAGCGAAGAAAGAAAATCGTGTGATGGGAGATCAAGAAGCAGTGACGGCTTGTCAGACAGCTTGTCCAACACATGCTATTGAGTTTGGAAATGTGAAAGATAAGAATAGTGCGATTTATCAATTAAGAAATAAGGAGCAAAAAGAACGTGTCTTCTATACATTGGAAGAAATTCACACTTTACCGAATATTAATTACTTGAGTAAAATCAGAAATTCGGATAAGGCGATAGGAAGAGAATTGGATACAGGGGTGAAAGGTCATTCAGAAGAAGCACACGGATAATTTATTAATAAGAAAAGAAGCAAATGCATTTAAAGTACGAATCATACATTAGAGAGCCTTTGGTTGATGGACACAAGGATTATCATCAGGTCACTGAAGATATCTGTCGTCCGATCGAGGAGAAGCCAACCAAATTATGGTATTTGGGTTTCTATTTATCAGCCGCTCTTTTGGCCTTTGGTGTTTTCAGCGTTGTCTGGGAAGTGAAATATGGTACGGGGGTTTGGAATCTGAACCGCACTATCGGTTGGGGTTACGATATCACCAACTTTGTATGGTGGATTGGTATTGGTCACGCCGGAACATTGATTTCTGCGATTCTTTTACTCTTCCGTCAGGGATGGCGTACGGGTGTAAACCGTGCTGCTGAGGCCATGACAATTTTTGCGGTAATGTGTGCTGGTCAGTTCCCAATATGGCATATGGGACGTGTTTGGAATGCATTCTATGTACTTCCTTACGGAAATACAAGAGGACCATTGTGGCCGAATTTTGTTTCTCCACTTCTATGGGACGTATTTGCGATTTCGACTTACTTTACCGTTTCACTTTTGTTCTGGTATTCAGGTTTAATTCCTGATTTCGCAACACTTCGTGATCGCGCTAAAACGAAGTTCAGAAAGATGGCATATGGAGTTGCTTCATTCGGTTGGACGGGTAGTGCTAAGCACTGGCAGCGTATGGAGTACCTCGCACTTGTGCTTGCAGGTTTGAGTACACCACTTGTACTTTCAGTACACACTATTGTATCCTTTGACTTTGCGACTTCTGTTATTCCAGGTTGGCACACAACAATTTTCCCACCATACTTTGTTGCTGGTGCGGTATTCTCAGGATTTGCGATGGTACAAACCTTGTTGATCCTAACAAGAAAGATTTTAAAACTCGAAGAGTATATAACACTTGGTCATATTGAGGCCATGAATAAGGTTATTGTAATTACAGGATCTATCGTTGGTGTTGCTTACTTGACCGAGTTGTTTATTGCGTATTACTCAGGCGTGCTTTGGGAAAATGAAGCCTTTAGACTTCGTGTACTCGGACCATATTGGTGGGCTTATTGGGCCATGATGACTTGTAATGTTGTGAGTCCTCAGCTATTTTGGTTCAAGACGCTTCGAAGGAATATATGGTTTACATTCTTCATGAGTATCATCGTGAATATAGGTATGTGGTTTGAGCGATTTGTGATTATCATGTCCTTACACAGAGATTATCTTCCTTCATCTTGGAGTTACTATACTCCTAGTTGGCCGGAGGTTGGATTCTACTTGGGATCTTTTGGATTATTTTTTACGCTTTACTTCCTCTTCGTGAAGTACTTCCCAGTAATTGCGATTGCTGAGATTAAGTTTATCCTAAAGACTAGTGGAGATAAATACAAAGAAACAGATCAAGTTGCTCCGGAGGCGGAAGAGCTTGATTCATTTATTGAAGCACAAACGCATCATCATTAAAAGAGATTAGTATGGCAGTTAAAAAATATGCGGTAGCAATTTACGACGACGAGAAAGTACTTTTTCCTGCGGTAAAAAACACCCTGAAAGAAGGCTATAAGATTGATGATGTATATACTCCATTTGCAGTGCATGGTTTGGACGAAGAATTGGGATATAAGCAAAGTGATTTGCACGTAGCGGGTTTCATTTATGGAATTACAGGTACGGCAACTGCACTAGGATTTATGGGAATGATTTTCACGCAGTGGTGGCCACAAAATTTTGGTGGTAAGCCGCATTTTCCACTACCAGCATTTATTCCAATTACGTTTGAGTTGACTGTTTTGTTCTCCGCGGTTGGAATGGTATTGACGTTCTGTTACCTCTGTCAAATTATGCCTGGAGTAAAAAAGCATTTATTTCACCCAAGACAGACCGACGACAAATTTGTGATGACCATAGAGGTGAATGATGACAATGCTGGCGAAGTAGAAGGATTTTTGAAATCTACTGGTGCTGAAGAAACAAATATTCAAGCAGCTGAAGATAGTTGGTGGTACGGCCGCTGGGATAAGAAAAATTATTACGAGCTCGAAAACAAAGGCTAAATGAAAAGAAACCTAAGTATACTCATATTGTTTGTTGCAGTCGTCGCAATGATGGCGTCATGCAAAAAGTACAAGCGTAAGCCTGGTAAAGTATATGCTCCAGATATGTTTTATTCTCAAGCTTTCGATTATTACAATGGAACGGATAGAATAAATGAAGCAGGAGGAACATTTAATAAAATGCCAGCTAAGGGATCCATTGCACGCGAGCATGAATTGCCAAATTATATAGGTGAGTTCGATACTATTGCGGCAAAGAGCATGAAGAATCCTTTTGCTTTATATGCAAATGACTTAGTTCAAGGTAAGAGAATGTATATGATACATTGTGGAATTTGTCACGGCGCTAAATTAGATGGCCAAGGACCACTTTATGTGAGTGGGAAATTTGCAGCCATGCCAGCCAATTTAAAAGGGCCAGCTTATATAAATATGTCTGAAGGTAAAATGTATCACGCTATTATGTATGGAAAGAATATGATGGGCGCCTATGGAAGTCAATTAGATGCTCGCCAACGTTGGCAAGTGATTGCATATATAAAGAGTATACAAGCAGAGAATGGCGGAGCGGAATTCAATTGGATTCAAGAGAGGCCGAAAGAAGAAGCGCATATTATAGAAGAAGGTCATCCTGATGCTCTAATGGACGCCGCACATAATGGAGGTGATCAAGCAGAAGCAACTCCAGCGGAGAAGGAAAATCATGATGCAGATGGAAGTCATGCGAATGATCATGATGAGGAAGGTTCACATGAAGAAGGTGACGGAGATCATAGTAATGAATAAGAATTATAATATCTGATACGATATAATAAATAATAAAGAGAGTAAAACAAACAACGAACTAATTTAGATAAAGCCAAATGGAGAATACAACATTCAAATTTCCCGCAAAGCTTAAGACAGTAAGTCTGGTACTACTAGGTATTGGTGCTGTAGCACTGCTCATTGGCATGTTCACATTGTTGAACGGAGAGCAGATGGACCAAAACAGATTTTGGGCAACCCTAATTCAGGATAGTATATTCTTCCTGCTTATCTGTGTGGCTAGTTTATTCATCTTAGCAGCAACATCATTAGCACAAGCTGGTTGGATTGTTGCATTTAGAAGAATCCCAGAAGCTATTGGAAGCATCGTTTGGATTTTGGGTATCATAGTATTTATAGTTTTGGGCATTCAGATCTTAACTGATAATGTTCACGTATATAAGTGGTTACAGGACGGTCACATTCCAGATAATTCTTTGAATGGCTTGAAGAACTTTTTCTTGAGCAAGCCTTTCTTTTTAATATGGACCGCTTTGGTTATTTTCTTATGGGGCTGGTTCGGTAAGAAGTTTGGAGATATTTCTTCAGCGATGGATGACAATGCTGGCGATAAAAGGACAACATCAAAATTGCTTTGGAAGAATTATAATTACAGTGCTGGATTCATATTGGTATTTGCACTTTCTCTTGCTTCTACTATTCCATGGCTATGGCTCATGAGTTTGGATGCGCATTGGTTCTCAACAATGTACAGTTGGTACACCTTCGCAAGTACATTCGTAAGTGGTATGGCTATGATTATGCTTTGGATTTTATATTCAAAACGTAATGGAAATTTAGAGCTTGTAAGCAATGAGCACGTACATGATGTAGGGAAATTTATGTTTGCCTTCAGTATTTTTTGGACCTATTTGTGGTTCTCTCAGTTCATGCTTATTTGGTATGCCAATATTCCAGAGGAAACGGTATACTATAAGATTAGAGCACAAGGACCTTATAAGTTCTTCTTCTATTTCAATATTGTAATAAACTTCATAACACCTATACTTATTCTAATGTCTAGACCGGCTAAGAGAAACTACTTCGTGGTTTCCCTGGTTGCCATATTGCTCTTGTTTGGGCACTGGATAGATTTTTATCAAATGGTCATGCCAGCCATCGTAAATACAGAATGGACAATAGGATGGTATGAAATAGGAATACTCTGTGGATTTGTTGGATTGGTTACTTTCCTTGTTGGGAATAAGTTGACGAAGACGAAACAAGTTCCTGTAGGACATCCATATGTAAAAGAAACTATTATTCACGTAAGCTAATAAAAGAAAGTCGACATGCAAGGTTTAATATTAATCATACTCGTAGCCCTCGTTTTTGTGGTCCTCTACCAAGTAGGGCGCGCAAGCGAAATGATTGCTACCATTCAAGGCTACGAGAAGTTTGATCAGAATAGAAATAAGTGGTTAGGCTATTCGATGCTAGTATTGATGGTGCTATTCTTTGGCGGCTTATGGTGGTGTCATGAGTATATGATGCCAAAAATGATTTGGAAGGCCGCATCTGATCATGGTGAAAAAATTGATGAAATGTTTGTTGTAACCTTATGGGTTACTGGAATTGTTTTTGTGATAACACAGGTTTTATTGTTTTGGTTTGCATTTCAATATAGAGACAAACCGGGTCGTAAACCTTTGTTTTTTGCACACTCTAATAAGCTTGAAGCAATTTGGACAACTATCCCAGCGATAGCAATGGCCGTTTTGGTTGCTATTGGATTGAAGGCATGGTTCAAAATGACAGGCCCAGCTCCTAAGAATGCTCAAAAAATTGAGATCATCGGAAAACAGTTCAACTGGATTAGCCGATACCCCGGACCGGATGGTGTTTTTGGTAAAAGATATTTTAAGAACATCAACGAAGAGAATAATATTATTGGCTTGGACTGGAACGATCCATACAGCCATGATGACATTGTGATTCCGAACGGCGAATTGAGACTTATGAAAGATACCGCAGTTGAATTAATTATTGGATCAAGAGATGTTATTCATGATGTAGGACTTTCGCACTTTAGAATGAAGATGGATGCTGTGCCGGGTATAACCAGTAGAATGTGGTTTACTCCATTATACACTACAGCGGAGATGAAGGACAGTACAGAGAATCCCAATTTTGTTTACGAGCTGTCTTGTGATCAAATGTGTGGTAGCGGGCACTACAGTATGAAGGCAAATGTGATTGTTGAGAATGCTGCTGATCATAAAAAATGGTTGAGCGAACAGACCTCATATTATGCTGGGACAAAAGAACCAAAAGCCAAAGAAGAAGAAGAAGAAGGCGAAGAAATGGAAGGACAAGAGGCTGAAGAAGGTGATCAAGAAGAAACGACTAAGATAGATGCAGTTGAGTCGGAGACGCTCACAAAAAACTAGCGATAAAAAATATTAAACATGAGTCAGGAAAAGGAAATACAAAAGCAGGAGCAGGCACATGAAGAGCATCATGGGCACGATCATGGAAACGGTCATGGCAATGGGCATGATCATCATGATGATGGACATCATGAACAACACTTCATAATGAAGTATGTGTTTAGTATGGACCATAAAATCATTTCTCGTCAGTTTTTGATTACAGGAATGTTTTGGGCCATCGCTGGTGGTTTGATGTCTGTATTTTTCAGACTTCAATTAGGTTTTCCAGAAGAAACTTTTCAAGTATTGTCGAGTTTCTTAGGAAAATGGGCTGAAGGTGGTAAGATGGATCCTGAAATGTATTATGGATTGGTCACGATTCACGGAACGGTTCTTGTCTTCTTTGTACTGACTGGTGGTTTGAGTGGAACATTTTCTAACTTCTTAATTCCGTTACAAGTGGGAGCGAGAGATATGGCTTCTCCATTTTTGAATATGCTCTCTTACTGGTTCTTCTTTACAGCTAGTGTAATCATGTTCTCTTCTTTATTCGTTCATACTGGTCCTGCATCAGGTGGCTGGACAACTTATCCTCCGCTATCAGCTTTGAAAGAAGCTTCAATGGGTTCTGGAATTGGAATGGATTTATGGCTCGTTAGTATGGCACTCTTTATTGTGTCATCACTACTTGGAGGCTTGAACTATATCGTAACCGTATTGAATATGCGTACCAAAGGTATGAGTATGACAAGATTACCTTTGACAATTTGGGCTTTCTTCTTTACTGCTGTACTTGGTGTACTCTCATTCCCAGTTCTTTTGTCTGCTGCAGTATTACTTCTTTTCGATAGACATATGGGAACAAGTTTCTACTTGTCTGAAATCTTTATTGGTGGCGAAGCACTTTCACATGTTGGAGGTTCAGCCATTTTGTATCAGCATTTATTTTGGTTCTTGGGTCACCCTGAAGTTTACATTATTATGCTTCCTGCGATGGGAATTGCCTCGGAAATATTATCAACGCATTCGCGAAAACCGATCTTTGGTTACTTTGCGATGGTGCTTTCCATTATGGCCATCACCGTATTGGCTTTCCTGGTTTGGGCACACCATATGTTCGTAACAGGAATGAGTCCATTCCTAGGAGGAATTTTTGTACTCTTGACATTACTTATTGCTATTCCATCAGCGGTTAAGGTGTTTAACTGGCTCACTACGATTTGGAGAGGAAAAGTTCGATTTACCAATGCGATGCTATTTGCACTTGGTTTTGTTTCCTTATTTATTTCTGGTGGTCTAACCGGACTATTTCTTGGAAACTCAGCTCTTGACATTCACTTACACGATACATATTTCGTAGTCGCTCACTTCCATATTGTAATGGGAATTTCGGCTTTCTTCGGAATGTTTGCAGGAGTCTATCATTGGTTCCCTAAAATGTATGGTCGTTTCATGAACAAGACTTTAGGTTATATCCATTTCTTTATCACATTCATTGGCTCTTATGTAATTTTTTGGCCAATGCATTACGAAGGAGTTGCGGGTATGCCACGTAGATATTATGAGTTTTCCAATTGGGAAAGTTTCAAGCAGTTTGGAGATTTGAATCAAATGATTTCTGTCGCAGCTATTGTCGTATTCTTTGCACAGCTTTTGTTTGTTTTCAATTACTTCGTTAGTATTTGGAAAGGGAAGAAGGTTTCCAATGGTAATCCATGGAATGCAACGACATTAGAATGGACTACACCTATACATCCTGGTCACGGAAACTGGGAAGGTGATATTCCTGAAGTCCATCGTTGGGCTTATGACTACAAAGAAAATGAAGACGGAACTGATTTCGTCATGCAAAATGTACCATTGAAAGAAGGTGAAGAAGAACATTAATCTTGTTAAAACAACAGAACATAGAAATTAGTATGATGGAGTTTTTAGGTGCTAAGCTTAAGGACTACAAAGAGCTGATGAAATTCAATCTCAGTCTCTTGGTACTTTTTAGTAGTCTTATTGCCTACTTAATAGTTCCTGCAGTAGAGATTTCTGTGTTGAAGATTTTGAGTTTATTACTCGGTGGTTTTTTAGTAACTGCTGCAGCAAATGCGACGAATGAATGGATAGAGCGTGAGAGCGATAAGCTCATGAAGCGAACTAAAGACAGACCAATTCCTACACGACGTATGGAAAAAGAAGAGGTCTACACCTTTATTGGAGGGTCACTCATCGTTGGACTCATCATTCTTTTTACTCAATTTAATCTTTGGGCAGCGGGCTTGGCTTTATTGTCTTATCTGATTTACGCTTTTGTGTATACTCCAATGAAAAGGAAGAGTCCTTTCTCTGTACTAGTTGGAGCGATACCGGGTGCGCTTCCCTGTTTGATCGGGTGGGCTGCAGGAGCAGGTACGATATGGGGAATGGATGCTTGGGTGCTTTTTGGCTTTCAATTTTTTTGGCAATTTCCTCATTTTTGGGCAATCGCTTGGTTGGCACATGACGACTATAAAAAAGCGGGACTTAAAATGCTACCTCAAGAAAATAAAGAGGGACGTTTCACAGCATTTCAAACTGTATTCTACACGTCCATGCTAATTCCACTGGCAGGATTACCCTATGTTCTTGGAATGACAAGTTTGCTTGGAACAGCAGTTCTTGCTTTAGCAGCTCTGGGCTTTGTTTACTTTGCCTTACAATTTTATAAATACAATTCAGATGAGAAGGCGCGCAAATTGATGTTTGCAAGCTTTGCTTATTTGCCTTTAATATTAGTAACCTTTTTAATAGATTCCTTCATCTAATGAGTATGACAGTTTCACAACAGCGACAAAAGACACATCCGCATAAACTGCTGATGTATGTTGCTATGGGCAGCATCTTCATGATGTTCGCTGGTTGGATATCTGCTTTTTTAGTAAGAGAAGGTCAAGGGAGATGGGCTCACTTAGAGTTGCCCACGGCATTTTATGTCTCGACCGTTTTAATTTTGGCGAGCAGCTTTACGATGCATATGGCCATTAAGGCCTTCAAATCTAAAGAGCTTGCTCGATTTAAAAGTTTATTTATTCTCACCATGCTTCTTGGAGCAGGATTTATAGTTCTTCAAGTATTTGGTTTCTATCAGATGTACGACAGTATGGGCATCAGTTGGAGTGATAATAATGCGGCGGGTGAGTTTACTTATGCAATTCCAGCCTTGCACGGTGTGCACGTTTTAGGTGGAGTAATAGCTATGTTGGTTTATTATCTAGTTTTACGTTTTAGACGAACGAGACAGAGTTATTCAACAACAGGCGCTGAGATCATTGCAATTTATTGGCATTTTGTAGATGCCTTATGGATATTTATTTTTTTATTTTTATTATTTTTTCAATCATAGTTAAACATGGAGACAGCAGTAGTATCAAGTAAAGAGAGATGGAGTGGCGGTCAGAGTCCGTACAACCTTAGTTATGGAAAGGTGATGATGTGGTTTTTCCTCATGTCTGATGCTTTTACATTTGGGGCTTTCCTGATTTCTTATGGAACCACGCGTTTTTCAAGCGCATTATGGCCTGATCCCAATTCAGTGTTTTGGTCCTTCCCATTCTGTGGCGATGCGAATTTGCCCTTGATGTTTGTGAGTTTGATGACCTTTATCTTGATTTTGAGTTCGGTGACTATGGTACTTGCAGTACATGCTGGCCATTGTCGTGATAAAAAGGGAGTGATCAAATGGATGATATGGACTATCCTCGGTGGTATTGCTTTCTTGAGCTGTCAGGCTTGGGAATGGATGCACCTAAATCATGAAGGTGCATGGTGGGGTGCTTTTAGAGATGGTATGGATTTATCTCATATCCCTAAGTTTTTTGCACCAGGAACTGCTGATAAAGCACTACTGATGTACGGAGCAGATGCAGCACATAAGTTCTTTAATTTCTTCTTTACGATTACAGGATTCCATGGAGCGCACGTTGCTTCTGGAGTTGTATTTAATATAATGATATTGCTAATGACTATTAATGGAACTTTCGAAAAGAGAGGTCACTATGAGATGGTCGAAAAAATTGGACTCTACTGGCACTTTGTAGACTTGGTATGGGTCTTTGTATTTACTTGTTTCTACTTATTATAATTTTATAAAAGAATATTACTATGTCACACTTTAACGATTACGAGGCAGATCAGTCGAGGTTATACAACATCAATCATGTTGAGGATAAGGATAGCGCTGAAAGTAAAGCCAAGGTTAAAAAAATATGGATGGTTACGCTCATTTTATCTGTTGTAACTATTGTTGAGGTTTTGCTAGGACTGTACGGAACTGAGAATGGTATGCCGAAGTGGTCTGTGAACACCTTCTTTATTATTCTAACCATTTTGAAAGCAGCTTATATCGTGAAAATATTCATGCACTTGGGTGATGAGGCAAAGAGTATGATTATGTCGATCATGATTCCTTTGACCCTATTTGTTTGGTTCATCATTGCATTCCTATACGACGGAGATTTTTGGTTGAGTATCAGCCAAACTTTAGGTTTTAGTATCCCAACGATATAGAATTCTTTTGATTACGCTATTGAAGCCCTTCTTTACGCAGAAGGGCTTTTTTTGTGTCGAATTTTTTGCTTAATAACTATCCTGATTACAACAGCGTCTTAAGTGTCCATCTTATCTTTGCAGTATGCAATCCTTGAAAGAAGGCATAGAAAAATTAAGAACGGAAATTGAATCCCGTGCAGTTACGACTGCAGAGGAATTGGAACAGTTTAGAATTGACTTTTTAGGTACCAAAGGTCGATTAAAATCTTTGATGAGCGAAATGAAAAATGTTGCCAAGGAGAACAAACGTGATGCCGGTCTATTACTAAATGAATTCAAACAAGAGGTTCAAGGACGTTTTGATAACTTTAAAACAAGTTTTGCTCCGGAGAAGAAGGAGCAGGCGAATAGCTCTATAGATAAAAGCCTGCCGGGTTATCCCAATGAAATTGGTGCGCGCCATCCGCTTTCTATCGTTTTGAATAAGATGACGGGGATTTTCGAGCGCATCGGATTTAGCATAGCTGAAGGTCCAGAAATAGAGGACGATTGGCACAACTTTACGGCATTGAATTTGCCCAAAAACCATCCAGCACGCGATATGCAGGATACATTTTTTGTAAATAAGGATCCAGATTGGGTATTGAGAACACATACATCAAGTGTTCAGGTGCGCACTATGGAGAAAGGGGAATTGCCTATCAGACAAATTTTCCCAGGCCGTGTCTATAGAAATGAAACTATTTCTGCACGTTCGCATTGCTTCTTTCATCAAGTGGAAGGTCTCTATATCGACAAGGATGTTTCATTTGCAGACCTTAAACAAACACTTTATTACTTCGTTCAACAAATGTTCGGCGCCGATGTCGAGGTACGTTTCAGACCATCATATTTTCCATTTACAGAACCTAGTGCTGAAATGGATGTGAGCTGTTTCATTTGTAATAGCAAGGGATGCAACGTTTGTAAGTATACAGGATGGGTAGAGATATTGGGTTGTGGGATGGTGCATCCAAATGTATTGACAAATTCAAATATTGACCCTGAAGAATATTCTGGTTATGCATGGGGTATGGGAGTAGAGCGTATGACCATGATGATGTACGGGATAAATGATATTCGCCTCTTGTCTGAAAATGATGTTCGTTTCTTAAAACAATTTAAAGGAGCAGTTTAGCTCTGTATGAAAAGATGATTTTTGTTAGTGGCGGTTCGGGTTTTATTGGAAGTCACTTGCTTAAGTTATTAGTCCAAGAAGGACGGGAAATTACAGCACTTTATAGGGATAAAAAATCTTCGTGGCTTACGGAGGCAGAGTCAAATAAAATTAATTGGATCCAAGGAGATATTCTTGATGCGGATTTTCTCTATCAATTGATGCAGGATATTGAACAAGTTTATCACTGCGCAGCCATGGTAAGCTTTGATTCTCGAATGAAGGAGCGAATGGATCAAGTCAATGTGCAAGGGACTGCGAACATGGTCAATGCATGTGTAGCCAATGATGCAAAAAAGTTTGTTCATCTTTCTTCAGTTGCTTCTTTAGGGCGTTCAGCCTCCAATGAAAAAATTGATGAGAATGCCGAGTGGAATGAAGGGCCTTATAATTCGCAATATGCGGTGTCCAAGCATAAATCTGAGTTAGAAGTCTGGCGAGGCGAAGCAGAAGGCTTGAATGTGGCTATCGTAAATCCAGGTATAGTCTTAGGTGAAGGTAATTGGTTGCAAGGTAGCTGTGGCTTGTTTAAAAATGCAATTGATGAATTTCCATTTTATACAAATGGGCATACCTCATTCGTTGATGTGAAAGACGTCGCTAAGGCAATGTGGCTTTTAATGGAGAGTGATGTGAGTTCCGAACGTTTTATCTTGAGTGAAGGTAACTATGACTATAAAGTCATTTTCGATATGATGGCGAAAAACTTCAAAAAGAAGGGACCTAAACATGAAGCCAAGCCTTGGATGATTTCTTTAGTTTGGCGTTGGTATGAGTTCAAAAAATATTTCACATCTAAAGAGCAAAGTCTGAGTAAGGAAACCGCGAGAAGCGCACAGGCAAGATATGAGTATAGTAATGAAAAATTTCTGCAGGCCTTTCCTAATTTCAGCTATACTCATATTGAAGAGTGTATTGCGCGGGCTTGTGGATTTTATTTGGAGCGATAGGGTTTTATTTAAACCTATAAGAATTTTGTTCTTGAGAGAAACCTCCAAGGTCTCCAAGACCTTGGAGGTTTGATGGTGAGAAACAAAAATCGGGTAGGAGCCAAAGAGTGTTGTGGCAATCTTATTTAAAACGTATAAGGAATTTTGTTCGTGAGAGAAACCTCCAAGGTTTCCAAAACCTTGGAGGTTTGGGACTTATTTATGGTAAGAAACAAAGTTTGAATAAGAGCTAAAGAGTTTTTCTAGTTCGCAATTTGAACTGAAATTGTCTTCAGTTACTAGATTATATGAATTCCATTTCCACAAATGAATATGGTCAACATATGCATGCTCAATTGGATTGTTGTGAACGTATATAATAGCATTTTTTAATTCTGCATAGCTATCTAATCGTCTTCGTTTCAAGTTCTGCATGAACAATCCACCTCTTCTCCCGTACATTTTATTGAATGCCTTTACATAGGAATTCTGAAAATTGGAGAATTGTTCCATGATAAAAGTATCTGTGTCATAATCCAACCAGACTTTATTTTCCTTAAGGTTCAGAAATCTTTCTTCAAGCTGGGTTTCCGGAAAAATTTTGACAACCATATGATAGTGATTGGGAAGCAAACAGTATGCAATAGTTTGGGAAATGGGCGAACAGTGAGCAAGCATTTTTTCATGAAAGTATCTCATGTTCTCATCCGACCTAAATAGTTTTTCATCACCAATTGCACGATTGAATATGTGATAATAAGTATTTGGTAGTAACGGTATATGATAATTCATAGACTCCTAAAGTACAGAGTCTGCTTAATACGTATTGATAAGTTTTTCTTAAACTTTGAAGTCTCGGCTAAATCTATGCGGACTTTCGTTCCGAAGAGAAACCTCCAAGGTTTCCAAAACCTTGGAGGTTTGAATTTTCTTAGTGATGAGAAACAAAGCTTGGGTAGGAACTGATTAGTTTTATGGCAATCTTACTTAAAACCTATAACGACATTTGTTCCGGAGAGAAACCTCCAAGGTCTCCAAGACCTTGGAGGTTTGATGGTGAGAAACAAAAATCGGGTAGGAGCCAAAGAGTGTTGTGACAATCTTACTTAAAACCTATAACGACATTTGTTCCGGAGAGAAACCTCTAAGGTCTCCAAGACCTTGGAGGTTTGGACACGCAAATTAAAACTGCATCTTTGCCCCATAGGACAAATCTCCAGCGTCACCTAGACCAGGAACGATATAGCCTTTGGCCGTAAGCTCTTCGTCTATTCCGGCGATCCAAAAATGAATATCGGGATATTTGGCTCGTACTGCCGAAATGCCAGCAGTACAGGCAACAGCCACAACGATATGAGTTGATAAAGGTTTGCCATAGGTTCTCAATTCATCGAGCGCAGTGATCAGTGATGCACCAGTGGCTAGCATAGGGTCAGCAAGGATGAGTATCCGTCCTTCCAGTTCCGGACAGGTTACATATTGTTGCTCAATTTTGAATTCATCTCCTTTGGTGTGTTTACGGTAGGCAGCAATGAAAGAGCAATCGGCCTTGTCAAAATAATTGAGTACTCCTTGAAATAATGGCACACCTGCGCGCAATATGGTGGTCACTACGGGGTGTTGATTCATCTTACTCGAGGCTTTCATCCCCAAAGGAGTTTCTATTTCTGTACTGTCAAAAGCCATGGTTTTACTGACTTCATAAGCAGCCACCTCACCAATACGTTCCATATTTCTTCTAAAGCGCATACGGTCCTGCTGGACAGTCGTACTTCTTAACTCATTCATCCATTCTTTAATCAAAGAATTCTGCTCGCCAATATGATGTACCATAATTGCAATTTACGTTAAATGCAGATGCACTGCAAAGCCTATTATAGACTTGTGCTGCTTATTTTTACGCCATGTTGTATAGAGTCATAGGCACTATGAGTGGAAGTTCAATGGACGGATTGGACATGGTATATTGTACGCTCACGGACAGAGCAGGGAGCTGGTCTTACGAAATTATTGAAACAGCATGTCAGGAGTTTCCGGAAGATTGGAAAATGAAATTGCAGAAAATTACAAGCTTGAGTGCCAAAGAATTATTGTTGGCACATACAGCCTTCGGCAAATGGATGGGCGAAGCCATTGAGTCATTCATCACTGATAAGAAATTGGAACATAAAGTTCATTTTGTAGCCAGCCATGGCCATACCGTTTTTCATGAGCCCCAAGATGGGATGAGTTTTCAGTTGGGAGATGGAGCCGCTATCGCAGCGAAACTGAGCTTACCTGTAATATCTGATTTACGGAATATGGATGTAGCCCTCGGCGGTCAGGGAGCACCTATCGTGCCTATCGGTGAGGAGTTACTTTGGCCCGACTACGATTGCTTTTTGAATATTGGTGGCATAGCCAATTTGACGAAAAAGGATGATGATGAGTATTTGGCTTACGACATCTGTGCTGCCAATCGAGTAATGAATGCGCTTTGCGAACCCTTGGGATTTGAATATGATGCCGAGGGGAAATTAGCACGCAGTGGAAATTTGAATCCTCCTTTATTATCGTCTCTGAATGCTCTAGATTATTATAAAAAGGAAGGTCCAAAGTCCTTGGCCAACGAATTTGGTTTGGAAACAGTACTTCCAATTATTGAAGAGAGCGATGCAAGCACGGAAGATAAATTGCACACCTACGCACATCATATCGCAGAACAAATAGATGTTCAACTCAATGGGCAGACTAAACTTCTAGTGACAGGCGGAGGTGCATTGAATGCTTTTGTAGTTGAACTCCTGAAAGAAAGACTTTCAAAGAAGAGTGTCGAGGTGGTGGTCCCAGAAAGAGAGTTGATCGATTATAAGGAAGCCTTGGTCATGGCGCTGATTGGTGCCTTAAGATGGCGTGAGGAGAATAATACCAAGGCTAGTGTGACCGGTGCTTTAAGAGATGCTGTTGGCGGCGCCTTATGGATGGGCCGAGATTTTTAGTATCTTTAAAGGAAGGGGGTTAGTAGAAACAAAATCGATGAAAAAATATTTTGCAGTACTTATAATTTTATTTGTTGCATTCAGCAGTTGCAAGCCCGACCCCAATCTAAATCCAACAACAAAAGAGGCCGATTTCAAATTGCACCACAGCATTAAAGATTTACTATCTGTGAAAGAAGGGAGCTATTATGTCTATCAAGATTCTGCAACTGGTCTCATGGATACTTTCTTTCATTCATCTACGCAGACATCTAATGAGGTATACTTGACAGAGGTTGCCGACGAGAAGTTTGGAGAGGCTATCTCCTATGCTATAGAATCAAAGAGTGGGGACCGTATTTCTATTGGGGCTCAAGCGAATCAGTATACTGATGCAGTCGTGCTTACAAGCATCAATGGAAAGCGAATGGGTTTATACGACCAGAGTTTGCAGATAAATCAATCTATCAAGCCTATCTATCTTATTTGGCCTGAGTATTGGTTACGTTCTGCGCAATTCTCCGCCTATTATGACTCTCTTGTGCTTCAAGGGAATAAATACTATCAGGTGTATGAATATGCTTCCCTAACAGATACTTGTGCCTCTTGCCCTTCTTTGTTTGAAGGAACGACCCTCTTTACGCCTCAAGATGGCCCCATCCGTATTTCATATTCAGGGCCTAATGGAGCCAAAGCTTTGGAATTGTTGGACTATGTCAGAGTCCCTAATTAAATCTAGGATTGATGTATTAGATTTACAAAAGTGAAAAATCACATAGCCAAAATTGTATTTGTTGTGAGTGTTATTTTCTGCCTTATCTTTTTCCTTAAGTACGGAAAGGAGTCTTATGCATTCTATGGAGATAGTTTAGGCTACTATTCTTATTTGCCAGCTTTCTTAATCTATGAGGATTTTGATTCATTCAAGACTTTAAAGAATGATACTACGATGGAAGGTCCAGTACGCGATTATTTTCGAAGTCAAGAGGAAGAACTGCAAAGCCCTCTCGGACATACAGTTATGAGTTATACCTATGGAGTTTCTTTATTTGAAGCACCTTTTTTTGTTGTAGCCCAAGTCATTGATGAATTTAAAGACAAGACAAGACAAGACAAGACAAGACAATGCAAATGGATTTACTAGAACACAGAATACGGCCATCCAATGGTCAACACTATTTTGGGGATTGTTAGGATTATGGGTTTTGTATAAATGTCTTCTCATCTACTTCGAGCAATCGACTGCCTTGTTGACGACATCATTGATTTTAATTGGAAGTAATTTGTTCTGGTTCATTTTTGCTCAGCCAGGCATGGCTCATCCCATTCTGTTTACTCTATATACACTACTCATTTGGATTACTATAAAACTTCATGAACAAGTCAGTATAGGGAAATTTATTTTGCTGGGTTTGTGTATAGGGTTTATTATTTTAATTCGTCCAACTGAGATTGTCTGCCTATTCATTCCGCTCCTGTTCAATATGCATGAAAAGGAATTGCGAAAAGAAAAATGGGTGCTAATCAAAGAAAATTTCGTGGGTATCGCATGCTTTGCGGGAGTCGCTTTTCTTGTTTTATTGCCTCAGCTCTTGATTTGGAAATACTATGGAGGTTCATATTTATACTATAGTTATGGTGATCAAGGCTTTGATTGGAGAAATCCAGAAGTATGGAAAGGTTTATTTGGTGTAAGTAATGGATGGTTTATCTACACACCTTTAGCAATAATTGCACTCATCGGAATGATATTTAAAGGGCGACTTAAAAGTTGGTGGATGATTATTATTCTGATTTTAGGGAGTTCTATTTACATAAATTATTCATGGTGGTGTTATTACTATATCAATGGTTTCGGTTCAAGACCTATGATTCATATTTTACCGCTGCTGTCTTTTCCTCTGGCTCATTTGATTGCGGAGCCAAAGAAAAAAGTATGGACAGTGCTCCTGAGCTCGTGCCTGCTTTTTTGTGTATTCGTCAATATATCTCAAAGCATGAAAAAGATCTATGGACTAAACAATACTGAATCTGACAACTCCACTTTCTTTTGGTCAACTTTATTTAAAACCTCACTCTCTTATGATGATCTTATTGTTTTTGATGCGGAGGAATTACAACCTAATCCTTCTAAAATAAAATTGCACAAAATTCTTCTTGCGGGGAACTTTGACTCTAGCGAAAGCGGCGACCACCTTATTCCTGAAGGTGTAGAATATTCACCACAATTTTTTGAAGGCAAGGCAAACGAAATCTGGGGCAGTAAGTACGTTAAAGTTAGGGGTGATTTTTCTGTAAATGGTTATGAAGCCGTGCCATACAATCAATCGAAGATAGTTCTCTCGATACTTCGTGGTGATTCGACCCTCCTATGGAAAGGGGTGCGTATCAGTAACAAGATTGGCCTGCTCGACTCTTGTGAGCACCTCAATAGTATCACTCTTAATCATAATCACATCAATGAATGGGGGAGGGTCGAATTCTTTATTAAACTTCCTGCTACACTCCAAGCAGGGGATGTTATGAATCTAGGTATTTGGAATATTCCTAAGAAAGAAGTTGTCCTTGACAATATTTCCCTCGAACTTTGGTCTCCTAACTAATGCGCTATTTCTACCATCCCAATTTTGATGACAGTATTCTTTCCGAAGAAAGTTCTAAGCACATCATTCAAGTGCTTCGAATGAAGGAAGGAGATCAATTTTTACTCACGGATGGTTGTGGTCGAGTAGGAAAAGCAACCATAGAAAAGGCCCACAAAAAATCATGCGAAATCTCATTGGCTGAAATAGAAGAGCGCCCCTATCCAAAGCATGAAATTACTTTAGCTATTTCCTTTACGAAGAATAATAGTCGAATGGAATGGTTCTTAGAAAAGGCGACTGAAATTGGCATCAGGGAAATTATCCCAATTCTTAGTCATCGCTCAGAGCGCGAGACGATCAAATATGAACGCTTCCACAAAATTTTGGTCAGTGCCATGCTGCAATCACAGCAGAGCTACCTGCCTGTCCTCCGGGAAGCCATGAAACTGCAAGCTTTCTTACAAACGGACTATGATAATAAATTTATTGCTCATTGCGATCCTGATTTTGAACGGCAGTCTTTGGTAGACTCACTCTTAAGTAAAGATCGAATGCGCTCAGATATGTACTCGAGCTGCTTACTAATTGGTCCTGAAGGCGACTTTACAACCCTTGAAATAGAGAATGCCTTACAGTATAAATTTAAAGCAGTGCAGCTAGGAGAAACAAGATTGCGTACGGAGACTGCAGGAGTCGTTGGGGCGGCAATTTTGAAAAATATTTAACAAGCAAGCCCGCCTAAATGTAATAACTTTGTACATACAATGGATTTGTCAATTATTAAGATAGGAAACTCAAAAGGCATTCGTCTGAGTAAGACCATACTTGAAAAATATAATATTAAGGATGCAGTCGAACTCATCTTAGAGAAGGGCCATATTGTGATTCGACCAAAGAAGGATCCAAGAAGTGGATGGGAGAAATCCTTTCAACGCATGCATGAAGCAGGCGATGACAACTTAGAGTTTGATGATAGCCTGGATGATGAATTGTTAGAAGCATGGCAATAGGGCAATATGAAATAGTATTGGTGAATCTAGATCCTACCATTGGAAGCGAAATAAAAAAGACGAGACCTTGTGTTGTGATATCGCCCAATGAAATGAATAAATATTTACGTACTCTTGTGATAGCACCCATGACAACTTCAATCAAAAAGTATCCCACACGCTTTATTATGAGTTTGCAAAAAAAGAAGGGAAGTGTAGTGTTGGACCAAATACGTACAATTGATAAGCAAAGAATAATTAAAAAATTGGGACAACTGTCTCCAAAACAAATAGATCGTACAAAATTAATTCTAAAAGAAACTTATGTGGATTAAAAAAATAGTTTGCCTCTCTCTTCTAATGTGCACCTTGAGCTTGACGAATGCTCAAAATATGAAGTTGGGCTTATTGGTTTATAATGGTGGTGGAGATTGGTACGCCAATCCAACCGCACTAAAAAACTTAGCCGCTTTTTGCAATAAAAATTTAAAGACCACTTTTGATCTACAAGAAGCGAGAGTAGAAGTGGGCAGTGCGGAGCTATTCAATTATCCAATCTTATTCGCAACGGGTCATGGGCGCATTGCATTCAGTACGGCAGAAGCAGACAACCTCAGACAGTATCTTATTTCGGGCGGCTTTCTTCATATCGATGACAACTACGGAATGGATCAATACGTTCGCCCAGCTTTGAAATCTGTTTTCCCTGAATTGGAATTGCGGGAAATTCCCTTTGGTCATCCTATCTATCGTCAGCAATTTACTTTCAGTCAAGGAGTGCCCAAGATTCACGAGCATGACAAACGCCCACCAAGGGCCTATGGTCTCATTTACAAAGGCCGTCTAGTTTGCTTGTATACAACAGAAACAGATTTGAATGATGGTTGGGAAGATCCTGAGGTGCACAATGATTCTCCTTCAAAGAGAGCAGAAGCTCTTCGCATGGGAGCAAATATTGTCTCCTATGCATTCATGGGAGAGTAATCAAGTCCTTATCGTCATATAAATTTTATCAACTTTTTAAAAAAGAAATTTTTGGAGAACCTATGCAAACCTCCAAGGTTTTTTTTGAACCTTGGAGGTTTTAATCTTGAGCACCTTGCCCTTGGTGTCCTGGATACCGCTTCATAAATATTCTTGTAGCATTTTTAGAACATGTAGCAAACCACCAAGGTTTTTTTTGAACTTTGGAGGTTTTAATCTTGAGCATCTTGCCCTTGGAGTCCTGTATACCGCGTCATAAATATTCTTGTAGCATTTTTAGAACATATAGCAAACCTCCAAGGTTTTTTTTGAACCTTGGTGGTTTTAATCGCAACCTAAAAAACTAACCCTAAGCCTTCTCTAAACTTATATCGAAAGCAATCGATAGATTAGATTCTATATCATCAGGAAAAACAGGCAGAATGCGGTGCATGGCCTTTGGCTTTGATGCCCATGGGTCTTCAGTGATATGCGGATCTCCTTCAAAATATACTTGGGAAATTAAAGTCTTGTATCCTTCGGCTTTGACCATGAAGTGAAGATGAGCCGGTCTATACAATCGACCGTTAAGATATTTCCCAGGGATAATAGTTTTAAAAGAATAGGCTCCGTCTTTAGTTGTAAAGTTTGTTGCTCTATGCAGAAAAGCTTGGCTGTTATTGTCGTAATTCCCTTTGGAATCACAATGCCAAAGCTCTACAGAAGCCTTTTCGAGGGCTGTCTTACAATCGTCACCGAATACTTGTCCCTTAATATGGATTTGTGTGCCCTCTAAATTGTCAAATAGAAGATTGGTACGAACAGGTGCACCTGGTCTGTAAAATGGCCCAAGGATGTCATTAGTGGTTTCGCAACCCGCAACAAACTTCCCTTTCTTGGCTTCGCTCACCTGGCTAAACATGCTCATAGAGAAGGCCGAGAGAAGCGCACTTTTTAGAAATGTTTTTCTGTTCATAAGTTGAAAGTAGTTTGAAAACCTCTATAGGCGTGTATTTGAGCTGTTAAAGCTCTTTTAAGCTTAATGCATAATTCACTAAAAATTAATCAATTATACTAATTAAAGCGCGACCTTTGCATCCGAATTTAAACCTGTATGTTCTAAGACTTTTGGTGACGTACAGGTTTTCTTTAAAGATTTTATAATGGACATTAGAAACATCGCCATCATTGCACACGTTGACCACGGTAAAACAACCTTGGTTGATAATATTCTCCACGCTACGGATGTGTTCCGAGATAATGAGGATGCAGGAGAATTAATCATGGATAGCAATGACTTAGAAAAAGAACGTGGTATTACCATTTTTTCTAAAAATGCAGCTGTTGTATACAAGGACGTAAAAATTAATGTAATTGATACTCCTGGTCACGCCGATTTTGGGGGAGAGGTAGAGCGTGTATTGAAAATGGCTGATGGGGTAATTCTTTTAGTAGATGCTTTCGAGGGTCCAATGCCACAGACACGATTTGTTTTGAAAAAAGCTTTGGAGCTCGGTCTTAGACCAATGGTTGTTATTAATAAGGTTGATAAGGAAAACTGTCGTCCTGATGAAGTACATGATGCTGTATTCGAATTGTTCTTTCAATTAGATGCAACAGAAGAACAATTAGATTTCCCAACCTATTATGGTTCTGGAAAATATGGTTGGTTTAATGATACCAATACTCAAACAGAAGATATCACACCTTTGATGGACGGAATTTTAAAACATGTCCCACCGCCGAAAACGGATGAAGGACCTTTACAGATGCAAATCACATCTTTAGACTATTCTAGTTTCTTAGGACGTATTGCAATTGGGAAAGTGCGTCGAGGTTCTATAAAGGAGAACGAACAATTGAGCATCTGCAAGAGAGATGGTTCTGTGCAAAGACAAAAAGTAAAAGAACTTTACATTTTTGAAGGCATGGGCAAGAAAAAAGTTTCTGAGGTTACTGCAGGAGATATTTGTGCGGTAGTTGGAATAGAAAATTTCAATATCGGTGAGACTCTTGCTGATTTGGAAAATCCTGAAGCATTGCCGCTCATTTCAATTGATGAACCTACAATGAATATGACCTTTGGAATTAATAATTCACCATTTTTTGGAAAGGAAGGTAAATTCGTAACGAGTCGTCATATTAAAGATCGTTTGGATGCTGAGCTCGAAAGAAATCTTGCGATGCGTGTAGAGTCTTCTGAAAGTGGAGATAGCTTCTTAGTTTACGGTAGAGGTATTATGCATTTAGGAGTATTGGTTGAGACCATGCGCCGTGAAGGCTATGAGTTGACTGTTGGTCAACCACAGGTATTGACAAAAGAAATTGATGGTAAGAAATGTGAACCTTATGAAGTACTTGTTGTAGATGTCCCTCAAGAATTTAGCGGAAAAGTTATTGATCTCGTGACCCAACGTAAAGGGGAGCTATTGGTTATGGAAACGAAAGGCGAAATGCAGCATCTAGAATTTGACATACCATCTAGAGGTCTAATTGGACTGCGTTCAACAATGCTTACGGCTACTGCGGGAAACGCCATTATGGCCCACAGATTTTCTGAGTACAAAGCTTGGAAAGGCCTTATACCTGGTCGTCTGAATGGTGTTCTTATTGCCAAAGAAGCAGGAACAGCTACACCTTATTCAATTGACAAATTACAAGATAGAGGTCGATTCTTTATTGATGCTGGAGTTGAGGTTTATGGCGGACAAATACTAGGTGAAAACAGTCGCGCAGACGACTTGGTAATCAATGTTTGTGAAGCAAAAAAACTTACAAATCATCGTTCTTCCGGAGCCGACGACAGTACGCGAATAGCACCGAAAATAGATTTTTCATTAGAAGAGTATATGGAGTATATCGGTGAGGACGAGCGTATTGAAGTTACGCCAGAGAACATCAGGTTGCGTAAAGTTCATCTTGATCACAATGTGAGAAAGAGAGCTAAAAAACAGATGCAGGCCTAAGCGCTTACTCTAGCTAAAAAATCAGCTGAGTCATCAGCACACAACCATCGAACGACATTGTCGTTCCATATTTCGCCGTATTGTTTTTTGTTGATAATACCATCATCAATAGCCAAGTCTAGCAATTTACCCGGATAGGACGATTGTTGTTCGCTTTCCATTTCTCCTAGTGGATAGGGGTCATCCAAACCCATGATAATTTGATCTGTACTACCTTGACGCTTTATAATTAGGTCTAAGGAATGTTTATCATGTACTAGCGTATCAAAGAAAATATTTGGATGGCCAATTGCCTTGCGCGGCCTTACTTTTCCTTCGAATAAATCTGGTCGACCATCAAAACCTTGAATGCGACGCCCTAAGTTTATTTGATTCAGCTGTCCGCCATGAGCAAAACACACGCGTAGGTTCGGATACTTCTCGAAGTATCCATTTATGGTATAGAAGTGATAGGCATCGGCACATTGTGCCAACATCCAAACGAGATGAAAACGCCAGGAAACATTTTCTAATTTGATGAACTTCTCCCCATCATAAGGATGAACCTCTACCGCCAAATTGTGCTCATTGGCCAATTCTAAAATGGGTTCCGTTTCCCCGTTAAATATGCCCTTCCAATTTCCTGTTGTGTCCATATAGTGGGTAGGCAAACAAAGAACCTTCAGTCCAAGTTTCACGCAGCGTTCAATTTCCCAAAGGGCCCCATCTATAAATCCAGCATGCACTACAAAGCCACAAGTAAATTTTGTAGGGTGCTCACTTTGAACTTTTGCATTGAAATCATTCTGGAAGCGCAAGGCTTGCTTCATGTTTTCCACTGAAAGGCCATTGCCATATAGTTGAGACAGATTTAGTACAACGGCATGGTCAATTTTATTTTTTTCCATCCATTCCAATTTTTCGTTTAAGAAAAAACTAGAATCTGTGACAGGACGTGTCCAACCTTTTTGACGCATATACTTTCGATCTCCATCAACCCAAAATATTTCCTTGTCTTTCATGAAGGCTGGAATTTCTTCAGGATATGGGAGGAGGTGAGAATGACCGTTGATACGCATGCCGTAAAAATATAGAGAAGTCGGCTCTTTTACTAGTGTAAATGAAATTAAAGCCTTGCTTAGCGATAGTCCTTTTTATAATTCAGAGGCAATTCCATTTTCTTGAAATGAATATGCAAATCTTTTCCTGCGGATTGATTGCCTCGCGGATTGTCTTTTCTATGTGGGAATTTAGCTAGAAATCGAAAGCTGTTTAAGTGAGTTGGAACTTGATTCTCTATTTCTTTCCTGTACTTCTGAATACTATCATGAGAGACAATCATTTTAAATTTAACATCTTCGCCTCCAAATGTCATTACTTGTGATGGCTCCATGCGAACAATATTTTTTAATGAGCTGTCGTAAGAGGGGTAGACGTGTTTGAAGTATAAGACCAGAGAATTAACTGATTTATTGGAGAAGGTCAAGTCGTACACAATATCTTCCTTTATCTTGTTCAATCTATTCAGGTTAATGTCGAGAAAATTGACATTGTTCATCCCATTAACCCTGCATCTCATATCTCGCGCAGAGTCCAAATATATTTGACCATGGAAGCAAAGTCTAATTGGTTCCAGAGAATCTGCAAATTGGACAGTTACACATTTCCTATTGTTCCCCACTCTATATCTTGTTTGCATTATTACTCCTATGCTAGAATTTTCATTGGGCATGATGGGTTCTCTTGACCATTTATGCGCATAGTGTGGATCACCTGATCTTATATGTAAAATTTGAACGGGAAATGGGTTAAGATTTTTAAATGTATAGAACACTTCTAAATTGGGGCCCTGTTTCATAGGCCCAATATTGGTATCTAACTGGTTGAAATGAAGTCCTTGTATAATTGTATCTTTTTTTGATTGGGCAAAGGCGCCATGCACAGTGATAGACAATAATAGGTAAAGCACGCAAAACTTCATATTTTGAAAATAAGATGAAGCTCAACACTTTGATGTTATGGAATTATAATTGAGCTGCTCTCTGCTGGGCGCGCATCTGTTTCACAGTGAGCGTACTACCATCATGGCTCCATCCCGGAGGGCCAAAGACGTACATAAACTTATGTCTCCAATTAGATGATTTTTTCGTGTCATTCCAGATGTCTTTATACTCATGAGTGAGTATCACCCATGGATTATAAGAATTCGGAGGCTTAGTAACACCGTACTTAATATCAATATTGTCATCTAATTCTTTAAAGGTGCCGAACATTCGATCAAAAATATTTAGAAAGCCTCCATGGTTTTTATCCATATACTCTACATTTTTTGCGTGATGCACTTGATGCATAGTATGGGTATTCATGAATTTTTCGAGGAATCCCAATTTAGGAAGCAGAGTAGTATGAAGTTGAAATTGCCATAATGCTTCTATACCCAAGCAGACGACAACCATAGCAGGGGGAAAACCAATTGCGGGAATCCACATATAAAATAAGGGTTTGTATATCAGCGTGAACCATCCATTTCGAGCTCCGGTACCTAAGTTAAAATTATCGGAGGAGTGGTGTACGACATGAGCAGCCCATAAAAAACGAATCATATGATTTTCTCTATGAAAGAGGTAATAGGCAAAATCGTCTAATAATTGACAAATAAGCCAGATATACCAAGCGTAGCCAAATGATTCATAACCCATGATATTAGTACGAACTCCATTGACCTCAGGATTAAAAAGTTCATAGACCAAAGTGAATATTGCAATTGCAGAGATTGTTTTTAAGAGAGGTGCAATAAATGCTGTACCTACTCCCATGAAAAGACTAGATCCTAAATCTTTCCATTCATATAGTTTGTCATGATCATGCGTCTTACTGTAAGTAAGCTCTAATAGAATAAGAGCCAAAAAACATGGCACTCCATATACGAGAGGGTTGGTAAAATCCATTTTAAAAATTGTTGACTTCTGAGAATTTGCAAAAGCCTATCGCGCAAATTTAGCAAATATGCAATGGCTTAAACCAAGAAGGGGCTACTATTATGATATGATTAAAAGGGGTCTGAATATCTAGGATCTGTGATGAGCTCTTCGTCTGTGAGTGTTTTGAGAAAGGCTAGAAGATCAGCTTTATCTTGTGTAGTCAATTGCAGGCCTGTTGGAAGAATTTGCAAGAAATGCCCTTCTATGGTTGAGGAACTGTCCATACCTGTATTATAATGATCAATGACTTGTTCTAAAGTCTGAAAGCGACCGTCATGCATATAAGGAGGCGTCAATTCTATGTTACGAAGGGTAGGCACTTTAAATTTTGCTCGATCGGCAATATTGCCAGTGCTCAGCTCACGACCAAAATCTGTGAAGGACGCATCCGCATCAAGACCATTATTCATATAGCGATCATTCTCAAAATTATCACCACCATGGCAGTGTCTGCAATCTGCACCAGATTGCGCAGGAAAGAATGGATTGAATTCATTGAAATAAAGAAAACGGCCTCTCTCCTCATTAGATGTGAGGCTTGCCTGCCCAGCAAGGACTTTGTCAAACTTGCTGCGGTTAGAAACTATTGAATGTAAAAATTGTTCTAGTGCGAGAGACATTAATCTAGGTGAAATATTTTCTGTATTAAAAGCCCGTCTAAATTGATTGATATATAAGTCATCTGCTTTCAGCTTCGCTATAACATTACTCAAGTCTTCTTCCATTTCTAATGGGTCTTCAATGGGAATGAGCGTTTGATGTCTAAGAGAGTCTGAACGGCCATCCCAAAAGAAGGCATTCTTATTCCACGCCATATTCACCACACTCATGGATTGTCTTGTTCCGGTTTGACCGCTCACGCCAAAGGAGAATTTGTTGGTATCACTGAATGCAAACTCTTGTTTATGACAGCTTGCACATGATTGGGTATTGGTACGAGACAGCTTGCTTTCGTAAAACAACATGCGTCCAAGTTTTACTCCTTCTATTGTTAGAGGATTGTCAGTGGGGATGGCTGGATTAGGGAAATAACCATAATCGTAGTCATAGTAACCACCTTGAATTAATGAGGGATCCTTTTTGCAGGCGCTGAAGATGAGCGCGACAGAACAAGCTAGAAACAATATGTATTTTACCTTATTCATCATGGAATCTTTTATCACTTACAAATTTAGTATCCGTTAAGGTATGAAGGAAGATGATGAGGTCCTCTTTATCTCGTGCCGTCAAATTAAGTGGGCGAACCAATTCGCTCTGGTTGAAGTGATTTGTCCCCCCATTATCATAGTGTTCAATTACATCCTCCAATCTTGCTAAGGAGCCATCATGCATATAGGGCGCACTCAGACCGACATTCCGTAAAGAAGGAACTTTAAACTTCCCTATATCCGAATTCATTTGCGTGAAGCGCTCTCGTCCTACATCATTGTAATTTTCATACAGTCCATTATTTTCAAAGGCATAGTTAGAAAAATTAAATCCACTATGACAAGAGGAACAATTTTTATCTTGAAAAATAGCAAGGCCCCTTTTTTCTGATGAAGTTAAGGTGACGATTCCTTCGAGATGCTTATCGTATTTGCTATTGGAACTTATGAGTGTGCGCTCAAAATTGGCAATAGACCTTGTAATAACATAGGGGTCTGGTATACGATCATAGGCTAATAAACTTTGACGGATGTAGGATGAATCTTGATTCATGCGATTGGCGATCAGCAGAATATTAAAATCAAATTCATTATGTTCTTGGATAGGTACGAAAATTTGTTGCTCCAATGTCGCATTGCTTCCTTCACGAAGAAAATAGGGTTGAAAGGCTACATTGGATAAGGAGGGTGCATTGCGAGTTCCTGGTCTGTGTTCCACTCCGGGACTTGTTGGTCTATTGTCACCGAAAGCAAATTCAGCTTTATGGCAGCTCCCACAATTAATGCTTTGGTTCGATGAAAGTAAGTTGTCGTAGAAGAGCCTTTTACCTAGCTCCCATCTTGCTTGAGTAAATCTATTGTCTTCAGGATATTGAATTGCATCAAAATGTGCAGGTAATTTTTGAGGAATTATATCTTCAATTTGTTCGCTAGGATCTTTTGAACAAGAAATGAAGCTCAGTAGGAATGCACCGAAGAAAATTATATGTATTCCAGAGCTTCTCTTCTTCACCTATCTTATGACAACTTTTTGTAAGACGCTATTTCCATTCTTATGTTGAACTTCTATAAAATAAAGTCCACTCGTTTCAATGTTCAACTCAAGCCCTTGGCTCATGATAGGCATTTTACTTAGAAGCTGACCTTGAGCATTTCTCAAAATGAGTGTATGAGCGCCTTGACTCAAATCAATATGAACTAATCCATTGCTTGGATTAGGGTAAACTTTAATTGACTCCTTTTCAACTTCAGCGAGACTTGTTGGCCAATTCGCTTCTGAAAAAACATGATCTCTAAAATTCTCTAATACCGTCACGGCTTCATTTGCTCCGCCATGCTCAATGATGCCAGCTGCAACATTTAGACCTCTAATAGCCTCAGTATAGTCTGCATCAATATTGATGAAGCTGTAGCTTGCATATTTTGGTGTTGCAAACATGATGGTATTCTCAAAGTAGTTCCAATCTTCCAAGGCATGCACTTGGAATGTAGTCGATAGATTCATCCCAGCATTTCCTTCTATAGCGACAAATCGATTGCCTGACGCCCATCCCCAATTCATTGCGGGTAGCTTTGGAGCCAAAGGATGTCCAGCTGGCCATATCGATGGATCTGTATGATTCAAACTTGAATCAACACCTACATGAAATTTAATTCCCTCAAGTGCAGTAATTAAATGTATACCAAGATATTCAGTCGTTTCCCCTGAACTCGCTGCATCGACGAAAAAGATTATACTATCATTCAAAGCAAGCTGCTGACCACCATCATGAATCAGCGTAATACCGTTTATATAGTACTGAACACGAGTATACTCAAAGTCTTGCATTAGATCATTTTGATCAGTTTGATTCAGTGCGAAACTCGCCCCAGACAGGGTGTGATTAATGCTCAAATTGACCTGCATTTGAGCCATAAGTCCCAAAGTCATCATCAAGGCAGCAGATAGAAGTAAATACTTTTTCATAATAATTATCGTTCTGTAGAAAAATAGACGAATTTCCTGCCCAAATCGTTTGGGAATCGCCTTGTTTCTTTGATTTATTACTAAAATACGACTTTTTCAGCCCTTTGGACCCAATTGAAGCATCACCTTTAACAATATTGTATTGTAGGCTCTGATGGAATTGTATAATTTTGAACTCGATTGAAACAGATAAATGCCATATTGCTCCTTCTCTTGTTTTTCTCTGGCACATTTAGCTTAGAGATTAAGGCGCATTTCTGTGGCGATAACCTACATTCTTTGAGTTTGAACAAAAATGCCAAGGTCAATGAAGAGGATTGTTGCGGCGTGGTCAATGATTGTTGCTCAGATACGGAAACAAGCGTTGATGTTGATCAGGATTTCATGAGTCAAGATCAAAAGTTTGAGCATTCAAAAATGGAATGTTTAGTAAGTCACAATATTCACAAATTTTGTTCGAATGATTTGCTTGCTGAGCGGGAAATAATCTTAGGCGGATCGAATAGCTCCCCGCCTCCCGAAGGTGCTCCTCTTTATCTACTGCATCGTTCAATATTGATTTGATATTTGACTATTTCGTTTAGTCAAGTCTCCAGTGGGAGAATTATATCAAATAAAAATATTGAAAATGAAAATCTTAAAATTATTAATCTTATTGCTCGTACCCCTTGGCTTATTTGCCCAATCAGGAAGCGATACTCTTCAGAAAAAAGTGAAGAGAAAAAAATTAAAAAATGTAAAAGTCCGTGTGCGGAGCAGCGGGAATAAAATTGACAATCTGAACGCGATTCGAACAGAACGCTTAGGAGAAAAAGAACTGCAGAAAAATGCCTGCTGCAATATTTCCGAAAGCTTTGAGAGTAATGCGAGTGTGGATGTCGCACTTGGAGATGGTTTGACCGGCTCGCGCCAAGTACAAATGTTGGGCTTGTCAGGACGCTATGTCCAAACATTATCAGATTTACTTCCTTCCGTAAGGGGATTAAACTATACTTATGGTTTCAATAATCTGCCAGGCACCTTCGTCGAACAAATTTATATTAATAAAGGTCCCGGAAGTGTTGTCAATAGTTTTGAAGCCATGACGGGTCAGATTGACCTAGAACTTATCAAACCTGAACGCTATAAAAATACCCTTTTCGTAAATGGTTACGCGAATACAAATCAACGGCTAGAACTTAATGTAAACTCCGCCGTCCAACTTACTGAACGTTGGAGTACTCTACTAGCTACTCATGTGAGTAATGCAAATAAAAGTATTGATCAGAATGCGGATGGCTTTTTAGATATCCCAAAATCAAGCATGCTGCATTTGATGAATCGTTGGAAGTATCAAGGGGAGAAGCTCACGACTAATTTTGGAGTTAAATATCATCAAGCAAATCGAATGGCGGGTGAAGTTGGTTTTGATCAACAGAAAGAACCTGATGAACAAGTTTTTGTCTATGGAATTGGCTTGAAAGAGGAAAGGATCGAGGCTTTTGCTAAAATTGGAACCTCTTTGAATGAAGAGGGGGATAAGAGCATTGGTTTTCAATTCAGTGGTTCTGTGCACAATAAAGACAATTTCTATGGGCATAGAGATTACGACGGCAAACAATATTCTGGCTATGCTAATATGATTGTGCAAAGCCCGATTGCCAATCGTGATGAACATTTAATAAAGACCGGCTTGAGTGTCATGGCCGATGATATAGACGAAAATTATGATGGTTTGTTGTTCGAAAGAAAAGAAGCGGTCACCGGTGCATTTGCAGAATATTCCTATTTAGGTGAGGATAATATTACCCTCCTTGCAGGCGTGCGAGCAGATTATAATTGGAGATTGGACAAGGCATTCATCAGTCCGCGATTGAACATCAAATATGAATTCACGGATGACTTTTCAGCGAGGTTTAGCGCAGGTTCAGGATTTAGAACGGCAAATATTTTCGCAGAAAATTCGAGATTGTTTACCTCAAATCGTGAGGTGAAAATTTTAGATGTTCTTGATGCTGAACAAAGTTGGAATTATGGACTAAATCTATCGTATTGTTATTTACAAAACACCAAACAAGGAAGATTAAGCTTTGACATTTTCCGAACCGATTTTGTGAATCAAGTCATCGCAGATTATGATGCCTCGCCACAAGAAGTGCAATTTTATAATTTGGATGGACAATCTTATGCTTGGTATGTGCAGGCAGAATGGTACTATGAATTGTTCAAAAATTTTGATCTACGCCTAGCATATAAATGGAATGAGGTGAAGCTTACTCAAAGAGGGCAGTTGGTAGATCGTGTTTTTACACCAAAGCATAGAGCTTTGGCCAACTTGGCATATGAAACCAATAATGAGAAATGGATGTTTGATTTCACCACGCAATGGGTGGGCGAGCAACGTCTTCCAGATTTTAGCGCTAACCCTTTAGCGTATCAACCAAGTGTTGGCACTTTCGCACCTTCATTCTTTAAGCTCTTAGGTCAAGTCACCTATAAAGCCAATGAAGATTTAGAATTTTATGTAGGATCTGAGAATATCACAAATTATACGCAACAAGATTTAGTGATTGGAGCGGATGCACCCTTCGGGCAATATTTTGATGCAGGCGCAATTTGGGGCCCTACCATCGGACGTTTGGCTTATGGAGGATTTAGATATAAGATAGCTCGAGAAAAGAATGATAATGAAGCTATTTCAAGTCGATATACACCACTCTTTTATAAGAGCAATCCAATCGATGCCAACTTAGCAACAGATGTAGTTGACGTCAATGGAGCTTGTGGGATGTGCAAGGAAAACATAGAGAATGCGCTCAAAGGTTTTGTTCAATCGGCTGATTGGAATCGGGCGACACACAAATTGACTGTGCGCTACAATCCTGAGACTATTAATATGACGGAAATTCTCAAGAAGGTCGCCTTGGCGGGTTATGATAATCAAATGTTTACTGCGCCAAATAAGATATATGAGAGTTTGCCTGCTTGTTGCCAATATAGAAACCCTTAAAAGAGACGCTGGAAAAATTCTTTCATGGTGTGGAGCATTATATTTAGATCCATCCCTACCGATTGATTGTTTAAGTAGTAAATGTCCCACTGGACTCGTTTGCGTATGTCTCTTTCGGCTTGAATTTCGCCCACAAATCCCTTGACTTGAGCCATGCCCGTAAGCCCTGGCCTTGTCTTATGGCGTAGGTGATAGAAGGGAATCATTTCAGAGAATAAGTCTGTGTGATAAATCATGTGTGGACGAGGTCCCACGAAACTCATGTCGCCAATAAGGATATTGACAAATTGCGGTAGCTCATCTAAATGAGTGTTCCTTAGGAAATTGCCAATTCGAGTGATTCTAGTGTCACCCTCCTTGGCTTGTACTCGGTCGGCCTCATCATTGACCTTCATCGTTCTAAATTTGAAGCAATTAAAATCTGCTCCATTCAAACCTGTTCTTGTTTGTTTGAAAAATATAGGACCCTTTGAATCAGCTTTGATAAGTAAGGCTATGATTGGAAATATCCAGCCGCTCAGGATGAGAAGAATAATTGACCCTACAATGTCCATACAACGCTTAAAAATTCGAAAAATATTGCGTTGATTTTCGCTGACAGACTCATTATGCATCTCTTCAAATAGATTACGCATGATGCTCAATTCATTGTCTTCGAGAGATACAGTTTGGACTCTCTTTCTTATGGAGTTGTCTAAACTCAAGATGGTAAAATTAGTAAGATAATATGAATTCACACTTAATCCGAGCTTCCCTTAAGCTTCCAATTTAGATCTTTGAGACTAATGAAGATTATATGGAAAAAGCAAAAGAATACAAGTCCTGCTTGTGTTTGAAAGCTACTCTCTTGCATAAGGAAAAGAGAAAAGAGCAGGAGAAACTGCGTGAATAGACCAAAACGTGAACGGATTGCTTTTGCTAGCAAACCAAAGCTTAGCAATAGAAGTAAGATTAATGCAGGTATTCCGGCAGCCACCAAACTTTGTAAATACATATTGTGAAAATTTAAAGCAGAGAGACTCCCTAAATTGGTATAGGGTTTGAATGAAAAATTAGGCCTATTCAACATCTCTTCTTTAACGTCTTTAACGTCACCAATACCTACTCCATGGATATAGTTATTGTTCTCTCCGCTAATCGTCAAAGCGGCTTTCCAAAGGACTAATCTTTTACTTAAATTGTCCGTGCTTGCTACGTCAAATTCTTGATCACTTTGTTTGACTTTAAAGAAGTTTGTTAAGTCGTCAAATCTCTTAAGCACCGGACTGTCTTTGATCAGAAGTGAGGCAGCTAACAATACTACGGATACAAGCACCGCAATGCGTACCTGCTTTCGCTTTCTAAAGTTTGTTTGAAATCCTCTTCCTGAGAGAACAAGCATGAAGAAAATGGTCAACACCAAAGTGGTTTTGGAGGCTAATAAAATGAGGAAGATGAAGAGTAAAGCAATGATTAAGGTTTGACCTTGTATTAATTTCCTGAAAGGCTTTTTATAATTCAGCATAAAGAGCAGCGCATACAAACATTTGATGGAGAGGTTCACGGCATTGTTGTGTGTGCTACTCGCGAGAGGATCATTGAAGAAAGCTTGCATGCCAAGTTCGGGAAATTGCATCCCTGCTCCACCCAAGCAAATGACCATAGCGACGAGACAACCAATTACAAATCCTCGATGAATTTGGATGAATGTTGGTTGGTCAATTTGATTGCTGCTCGCAATGAACAGCGGCAAGAGAAAAAGGCTGAGCTTGCGCAAGATATCCGCCCATCCTGCGGAAAAATTTATGGAATATGTTAGAGAGATCAAATAGACAATAAAGAGGGCAATCCAATAAATAGAAAAGGAGCGCTCCTTGATTCTTTGCCAAGCACCAATATATTGTTTACTTCCAATCCATGATATGATGAGCGTAGCCGTAAACACGCTTTGTAGATTAAAATACAAAGGAATGCTGAAGGCAAGCAATACAAGGCTTAGTCGATAATATGAGCATTCGCTAATCGAAGGCATGCGCCAAATATACACGATGCGACTAATTATTCTAAAGGCTTCTAGAGTTCTTATACCTTTGTCGGATATATTAAAACATTGTCTGACCAAAAACAATTTCTTGGTGTTACTCTTTTCACTGGATTGCAGTCTGCAGTTAAGTTTATCGTGAACTTCACTATAGGGAAAATGGCTGCCGTTTTTCTAGGGGCCTCAGGTTTTGCCATTCTAGGACAGTTTCAGAACATCAGCACCTTATTTCAGAATTTGTCTAATGGAGCAATTCAAAACGGAGTGATAAAGTATATCGCTGGAAGCGATGAAGATGACTTTAGACGAAGACTTATTCGAACAGCATTTACCATATCTCTTTTCATCGGGCTAGTCGCAGGATTGACGGCATTTTTCTGCAAAGATTATATCGATCAAAAATTCTTGAACAATTCGGCGACCCTTGGAACATTTGTGGCCCTAGGAATAGGCTGTGTCTTTTTCTCCTTATGCCTGCTCATGACATCAATTTTTAATGGTCTAAAAGATTTTAAAAGTTTAGCTTATTACAACATCCTGCAAAGTTTGAGCATGTTGTTTTTATTCATAGTGCTTACCAAGAGCTATGGATTGAATGGCGCCATGATCTCCGTGGCTTGCTTTAGTGTCATCAGTTTTTTCTTGGGATATCTTCTCTTTCAGAAACAGTATAAACAATATTTCAGCGCCTTTAAGTTTTCTTTCGACAAAGAACTAGCTAAAAAGCTCTCTGCGTTCAGCTTGATGGCGCTCTTTACAATTTTGAGTTTTTCTCTTTCTCAATTATGGGTGAGGACTCACATCATGAATAATATTTCCATACCAGATGCGGGATTGTGGGAAGGGCTGAATAGGATTTCCAATTTCTATATTTTCTTCTTGGCCATGTTGTTCAGTTCGTTCATTCTTCCGCGATATGCGGAGGCAAAATCGAAGAGTGAAGTGAAACAGCAAATGGGATTTAATCTGAAGACGGTCATTCCACTAGGACTGATTATGCTGCTGGCGGTTTATCTGCTCAGAAAATTTGTTGTGCAAGTGGTCTTTACAGAAGAATTTCTACCATTGACAGAGGTCATGCACTATCATTTAATTGGTGATTTTCTTAAAATAATAGCCTGGATATATACCAATATGTTGGTTGCTAGGAAGCAGGTCATTCTGTTCATTCTGACTGATTTTCTTTATCACTTGTCTTTTGTATTGCTTACTTATTTTCAAGGGACAAGTTTAGAAGAAGTCACAAAAGCTTACGCTTTGAGCGGACTCTTTTATATTTTCATTATATTTTCAGCTACGGCCTACTTCTTAAACAATCGAAAACTTGAAGCATAAGATCGGAATATTGCAAATTCATCCGCATACCATGTGGAAGAAAGGTGGTGGAGAAATTCACGCAGCCAAGTATATAGAGCATGGCCAGCGGGACGACATGCAGATAGAATACTTCAATTTTCAGCGGGCCAATGAGTATGATCTCATTCACTACTTCGGCAGCTCTTATCAAATGAATGAGATAGGGAAATTTGCTCAATTAAATGGAGTTAAGGTGGTTGGAACTCCAATTTTGTTTCCGTCTAAGAAGGTGTTTAAGTATAAATTTTTCCTTAAAGTGGGAAAATTATTGCCCTTCAAGACGTCTTTAAATTTTCGACAAGAATTATTAAAAGATTCAGATTTCCTTTTGGCAAATTCGAAACCCGAAGCGGAATATTTTGAACAAGCCTATGGGATAAAAGCTCATAATATCAAAGTCTTGGGAACTGGTGTGTCCAAAGATTATTTAGAGTATAATTTTTCTGAGACTCATTTGCCAGAAGAAGTGAAAACTTTAGATAAGTACATACTGATGGTTGGAAGAGTAACACCTCTGAAAAATCAGATGAAGGTCGCAAAATTGCTATCTACTACTGAGCATAAATTGGTTTTGGTTGGACAAGCAGATCATTCTCATCCTGCTTATATCAATGAATTGCAGGAGCTCGTCAATAATTCGAAGAACATCTTTTGGTTGAAAGAAGTCAAAGGCGATAGTGACACAATAAAGGCTCTATATGCGGGCGCTGAAATGCATATACTCTGGAGTCGGACTGAAGTAGCGGCCTTAGTGAATATGGAAGCAGCCGCCTTAGGCACATCTTTGATTTGTCGTGATTTGCCAAGCACCAAAAGTATTGTAGCTGAGCACGCTCGCTTTGCAAGTTCTGAAGCAGAATTAGTAAATCGCATCAATGAACTCAGTTCGTTAGATAAGAATGAACGCGCGAAAGAAATTCAAGATGCTAAAGAATTTATTCGTTCTCATCATACTTGGGAACATATAGTGGATGAGTCTATTAAAATCTATAGAGGTCTTTTGAAATGATATTAGATCAAAAGAACAATTTACAGTTTGGACTGCTCTCTATAATTCTATTGGGAAATCTAATAGGAATGTTTGGGATGCATTTCTTTGGAGAACATGTGATTTGGCTATCAATCAAGGATGTTATTTTAGCCCTACTTCTGGCAGGCAATTTGGTTGCCTTTCGGGCACTTCCAAAAAATTATATATTGTGCACGCTCCCATTCTTGCTCTTTTTGGGCTTTTCATTTATGTCAAGCGATGCGGCCACTATGGCGAAAGTGGCATCTAGTCGTCAAGCCTTGGTCCCCTTTGCAATAGGCCTTTTGGGCTTCTATTTAGGGAGTTCTCAAGAGATGTCTAGGCAATTCATACGATGGCATCTTCATGCTTTGTATTTATTGATTGCCTGTAGTATACTCGTCTACCTAGGATTACAATTTGAAATTTTACCAATTGCAGAATATGCTAAGAGTAAATCACTCATTCTCTCTTACTACGACGTTCCTTATATGTACTATGACTCCTTGACGGGAAATATGATTCGGAATGTTTCATCTTTCTTAGATCCCATCAATATGGGGCATGCGATGGTCTTTTTGTTTGTTTATGGACTGTATAAGGCTAAATATTCTAAGGCACTATTACTAATGATCGCCTTGAGTCTATTACTCACTACAAGTAAAGGAGCCGTTTTGCATTTAGTACTTGCCCTCTTCATATTAGAAAGAAATCGATTCCCCAAGTGGATGCAATACATCGCTTTTGGCTCATTGGTTCCCCTCCTCATTTTGGCTTCCAGTCTTCATCCGGGAGTGGCCTTGCATTTAGAAGGATTTACAGAAGCCTTAACTCATCTTAGTTTTTTTGGTGAAGGCCTAGCTCGAACAGGCAATCAGGCGCTGATGTATGGCAATGATGTTGCGCTTCCAATATTTGACACCTTTATTGGTGGTATAATGGGGCAGTTTGGTCTTGTCGGCCTTCTACTTTGGTTAGCTCCATTTATTTTTATCTTGAATAAGATAAGAAAACAACAATGGTTGTTCGTTTTACTTCTTGTCCAATTGCTCGTGGCTTGCATTTCTGAAAACACTTTTAATTTTGGAAGCATATTTTTCCTTATGCTTTCATGTGGTTACTACCTTCGGTCTTCGAGAGCAAATGGATAAAATTTCAATTATAGATCATGTGGGCCTGAAAGCTGGAATGGATTATTACAGCAGTTCTTTAGCACGCGGCTTTAAAGAAATTGGGATAAGTCCATTCCTTTTCTCGAATATTGATGGCTTGGATGGAATAGAAACAGAGTCAATTTTTCGCAAGGAGAAAGGCAGTTTCTTATCGAATGTTTCCAATGCAATTTTGCCATGGAGAAAAGCGGCCCATTTATGCCGACAAAATGGGATTCAAGATGCCGTTATTCATATTTTTTCGTTTGAACGTAAAGATGAGCTTTCGATGAGAATTTTGAAGGCGGCTGGAATCAATATTCATGCTATTGTGCACGATGTCGAACATTTGGGCAATAAGGAACATAGTGGGAAGAGACAGCAATACATTTTGTCGCAATGTGACTTTATTTACGTCCATAATGATTTTTCAGCCAAGGCCTTAGCAGGAAGAGGTTTTGATCGGACCATTAAAATTCCCATGGGTAATTATCATTATTTGCCTTCAAAGCTGACTAAGGAAGACGCTCGAAAAAAATTATCTTGGAGTACAGATGAGAGCTATGTATTATTTTTTGGACAAATTAAACCCGTCAAGGGATTGGAAGTGATGCTTCGAGCATTGCAAGGGCTGTCTTGTAAATTGGTTATAGCAGGTAAACCATGGCATGATGATTTTTCGCACTATGATGACATGATAGGAGAGTTAAATTTGTCTTCTAAAATTGAGAAACATATTAGATTTATCGAAGACGAAGAAAGAGACCTGTTTTTTAAGGCATCAGATTTGCTGGTCCTGCCCTATGAAAAAATATTTCAAAGCGCAGTTATGCAAATGGCATTCAGTTATAAATTACCCATCATAAGTTCAGATCTCCTACCATTTAGAGATATGCTGCAAAATGATTCCTTAGGAGAAATGTTTGAAACAGGAAATTCCGAAGCTTTGCATCAGGCACTTAAATCCTTTTTAGTTAATCCTAAGAAAGCCCAGCAGAAAGCAGATAAGGCATATAAGTACGCTGAGGACAATCTTCATTGGAAAGGAATTGCAGAAAATTTTAAGTATTGAAATTGAAAATAGCCATATTAGGAAGTCGTGGCATCCCCAATAGATATGGAGGCTTCGAGCAATGTGCTGAATATCTCGCTAAGGGCTTAGTCGACAAAGGACATGAGGTGAGTGTTTATAATGTGCACCATCACGACCATCAAGAAAAGATTTATAAGGGGGTAAATATTGTTCACTGCAAGGATTGGGAACCACAAATTGGAACGGCAGGGCAATTCATTTATGATTTGAATTGCATACTTCACAGCAGAAAACAGGATTATGATATCGTTCTTCAATTAGGTTATACCAGCAGCTCTGTTTGGGGTTTTTTATGGAAAACTAATTGCATCCAAGCGGTCAACATGGACGGTTTAGAATGGAAACGTTCTAAGTATTCTTCTAAAGTTCAAAAGTTTTTGAAAAAAGCAGAAGCTTGGGCAGTAAAGCGGGCTGATGTTTTGATAGCAGATAATGAGGGCATTCAAGATTATTTAAGAGATGAATATGCGGTCGAGTCTGAGTGTATCGCTTATGGTTCAGAAATAACTACTGAGATTGATCATTCCTTAATCCAAGAATATGGTCTAAAAGAGTATTCTTATGATATGGTGCTCGCGCGCATGGAACCCGAGAATAGTATTAGTGAAATTTTGGAAGCTTACATTCAATCAAAGCAAGAGCGCAAGTTAGTCCTTGTCGGAAAGTTGAATGAGTATGCGCAATCTTTGGAATTGAAATATCAGCAAGTCGAAGGGGTAGAGTTTCTTGGGGGAATTTATAAAAAGGAAAAGATTGATGCCTTGCGGGCTTCAGCAGCTTTGTACCTCCACGGTCATACCGTTGGAGGCACCAATCCATCTCTCCTAGAGGCTATGGCACTAGGCTGTACAATTGTAGCAAAAGAGGTATCCTTCAACAAACTGGTGCTAGAAGATGGTGGGCAGTATTTTCAAGATGCAGATTCTCTTGCTCAGACGATGAATTCATTTTCCCGAAATAATAATTTTTCAAATAGAGAGAAGAATTTAGAAAAAATTCGGAATAAATATTCATGGGCTCAGATTGTTGATGCCTATGAAGCCTCCTTCCTGAAAGCAGTGAATAAACCTTAGGCTTCTTGTAATACACCCAATTCACGCCCGACTCTAGTAAAAGCTTCAACTGCTTTTTCCAATTGTTCTTGGGTGTGGGCTGCGCTCAATTGCACTCGAATTCTAGCATTGCCTTTGGCAACTACTGGGTAGAAAAATCCGATAACATAGATACCTTCTTCCAATAATCTTTCGGCCATTTGCTGAGCAAGCGGCGCTTCATAAAGCATGATTGGTACAATCGGGTGTTCCCCCTCTTTAATGTCAAAACCCGCTTCAGTCATCGCTTTTCTGAAATAGGTTGTATTGGCTGCCAATTGATCACGAAGTTGTGTCGTTTCACTAATCATATCAAGAACAGCGATAGATGCACCTACAACAGCTGGAGCTAGGGTATTGGAAAATAAGTATGGTCTACTTTTTTGACGGAGCATATCAACAACCTCTTTGCGTCCAGAAGTGAAACCTCCACTTGCACCACCCAAGGCTTTACCAAGGGTACCCGTTATAATATCGACTTTATCAATCACTCCACAATGTTCATGAACTCCACGTCCCGTTTTTCCCATGAAGCCACTAGAGTGACATTCGTCTATCATGACGATAGCATCATATTTTTCGGCCAGCGCACAAATTTTATCGAGTTGCGCAATAGTCCCATCCATACTGAATACAGAGTCCGTTGCAATCATACGGGAGCGGCAATCTTGAGATTCAATGAGTTTGGCCTCAAGGTCTGCCATGTCATTATGCTTAAAGCGAAATCTCTGCGCCTTACACAGTCGAACGCCATCTATAATAGAGGCATGATTTAATTCATCAGAAATGATAGCGTCGTCCTTATGCAATAGCGGTTCAAAAACACCTCCATTGGCATCGAAAGCTGCTGCATAAAGTATGGTGTCTTCTGTTCCTAAAAATTTAGAAATCTTCCTTTCAAGTTCTTTGTGAATATCTTGGGTCCCACAAATGAAACGTACCGAGCTCATACCATAGCCTCTTTCGTCAATGGTTTTATGAGCTGCTTCAATCACTTTAGGGTGAGAGGAAAGCCCGAGATAGTTGTTTGCACAAAAATTTAAAACTTCATGCCCGTTGGCAGTAATGCTTGCAGATTGTTCTGTGGTAATCACACGCTCATTTTTATAAAGACCTGCTGCTTTTATCGCTTCCAGTTCTGCACTTATTCGATCAACCAATTTCTCGTTCATACTTCTTTATTTAGACTTATAAATGTAAGAAGAACGCCATAATAATAGGGCGAAGAAATTAGTGTCATTTTAATTTGTGGAATTTGACCTATAACGTCATCCTAAAGCCAAACAACATAAAAAATGAAAAATTTACTTATCGCTTTCTTGATGATTTTGACAGTGCCGGCTTTTGCACAAAAGGCCCTAAGCTCTGATATTAAACAAGTTAAAGTATTTAAGCGCAATGCAGAGGTTATGCGCAGCTTGAAAACTCAAGTCAACTCTGGAAAACAAGAGCTCGTTCTTACAGGCATCTCTACAAGTATTAATCCATCTAGTTTGCAAATAAGATTTAAGAATGCAAGCAGCATCTTACTTTCTGCTAAATATGAGCCCAATCATATTTTGGCTAAAAGTAACAACCCGAAAATTGATGCTTTAAAACTGCAGTCGGAAGACTTGAATGATGAATTGTCTTGGGTAGTTGATCAGAAAAACGGCTTACTTGGCATGGAAGAGGTCTTGAAAAAGAACCAAGATTTAGGCGGACAATCTGGATTTACTCCAGCACAAGTGATGGAGTTGAGTAATAAGTATAGAACGAAGTACTTGGAGATTAGAAAAGAATTGAAGGGTGTTCTCAAAGAAGAAAAGGCCCTCAAGCAAAAAATAGCGGGTATTCAAGGTCAACTCAATGAGATGAAGGCAAGGTTCAATAAACCGAGCGGAACTATTGTATTGCAATTGTCTGCCCCAAGATCAGAGTCATTGAATATAGAATGCACCTATACCGTTAATAATGCCGGTTGGAATCCCCTATATGATATCCGATCAAATGGAATCAGCAGTGATGTGAAGTTGAGTTATAAGGCGAACATCTTTCAGAACACGGGTCAAGATTGGAATGAGGTGGATGTGACAGTTTCCACTGGGAACCCAACCCAGAATAATTCACGCCCAATTCTTAATCCATTGTATGTGCGCATGATGACTAATTATCTTAAGGACAAGAAGAAGGGTGAAACTGCCTCTGCATCCATGAAAAATATGGCGATGGAATTTGACAGAAAAAGCCCAATGGCGAGTGGCTATGAACACAATGCACAGATCAGTGAAAATCAATTGAATGTCGAATTTGAAATTCAAAAACGTCAGACCATATTGAGTGATGGTAAGAAGAATCTGCTAGCCTTGAAGGCGTATGAGTTACCGACGCACTATGTGTATCATACGGTTCCAAAATTATGCAATGGTGCATTTTTGCTCGCCAAGGTTACAGATTGGTCTAAATATAATTTGGTCAGTGGACAAGCGAATATATTTTTTGAAGGTGCATTTGTAGGGACAACTCAAATTAATCCAGAAATCACTGCAGATACGATGTTGCTTTCATTGGGAAGGGACAATGGCATAGTCGTTGAGCGCAAGCCTATCGAAGAGTTTATGGATAAGAAGGCTATCGGGTCAAATAAGAAGGAGACTTTGGGCTATAAGCTCATAGTAAAGAATAAGAAGTCAATGCCTATTGAGATTGAAATTTTGGACCAAATTCCAGTTTCCCAGAACAATCAGATTGAAGTGAGTCTAGACGAGAAGGGGCTGGCAGATTATAATAAGAACATTGGGAAATTGCTTTGGACGGCCAAGATATCTTCACGCGAAAGTTGGGAGGACCAATTTGTTTATACAGTGAAGTATCCTAAGAATAATGCGGTTGCAGGTTTAAAATAGTTCGGGAAATTAGTTGAGGGTGAGAAGAGTGACTTTCGTTGCTCTTCTCATTTCTTTTATAGGATGTAATACATTTGTTGGATGCAAAAGCTTCTTCTTCTCACATTACTTTCACTGATGTTCTTTTCCTGTAAGGATGTGATCAGCGAAGAGCAAGCCGAAGAAATAATAGATGTCGTCGTTGAGGAGTTGAGTAAGCCGGATGATGGTCTTCCATACGTTTTGCATGAAGTCGAAACGCGCTCAAGAAACTTAGAATTCTTTTGGAAGGATGACAGTGGCAAGGCGATTAATAATTTCAAGAATCTAAAAATGCATTTGGAGTCCAAAGGGAAGAAGATGGTTTTTGCGATGAATGGCGGTATGTATTTGGAGGACTATTCACCTCAAGGATTATTCGTCGCAAATGGGAAGGAGTTGAGGTCTTTGAATACCAAGAGTTCTAAAGAGGTGACAAATTTTTATTGGAAACCCAATGGCGTTTTTTATATCAATAAAAGCGGGAAGTCTTTTGTGATACCAACAGCTGAATATCCATCAGTAAAGGATGTGGCCTGGGCCACACAATCTGGGCCCATGATGTTGATTGATAGTGTGATGCATAAAGGTTTTAAAAGTTCCAAGAGCAAATACATCCGAAACGGTGTGGGCATCATGCCGAATGGAAATGCCGTTTTTCTGATGTCAAAACGTTCTGTTCGTTTTGAGACCTTTGCAAATTATTTCAAAGACTTGGGATGCAAGAATGCGCTTTATTTGGACGGTGCAGTGTCACAAACCTATTTGCCCGAAAAAGATTGGATAGAGTGGGGTTATGGTTTGGGTGTGCTTATTGCGGAGACAGATAGTTTATAGAAGTTTTTATTTATTGACATAGGTCAAATCTTGTTTGCATAATTTTTAGAACCTTTGTTTTAGAATCAAATTGATTCGATTGCTAAAAACTAAAAATTACTGTTATGTTTAAAATTAAATTTCGAAAAGAATACTTTTCCTATCTTATTATTGTAACCTTCTTCAGTGTGGGCCTCTTACTCTTGAGTTGTAGGAAAGAAAAGCCTATAGATCCGTGGAATACTCTACCGGAAGCTACTCAAGATGGTGCGAATACCATGGGTTTTTATGCCAATGATGAATTGTATGTTACCATGGGACAGCCGTATTCTTGGCCGGGATATTTTAATCATGTCATGTACTATGGCACTAAGCTCTCCAACGTACAACTTAGAATGATTAATGCGAAGCTAAGAGGCGGTTGGGATTTTGATATAGCACTTCCAGATTCAGTCTTTACAAATTCGAATGAATATGAGTTAGGTTCTTGCTGGCCTATAGGTGCTAGCTTCTCTAGGATTGAGGAGGGCAAGATTGGTAAGATTCCCTATCGAACCACTCCAGATCACAAATTGTTGGTTACTTACACTCGCTATGAAGCTCCTGATGGGGTTGGCAAGATATGCTCAGGAACCTTTAGTGGAGAGATGATCAATGGGAATGGCGATGTCCTTATCATCACTGAAGGCCGATTTGATATAGCCGTTCCTACGTATTAGTAATAAAAAATCAGTTATGCTTAAAATTAAATTTAGAAAAGAACATTTTTCCTATGCTGTTATTGTAACCTTCTTTAGTGTGGGTCTCTTACTCTTGAGTTGTAGTAAAGAGAAGCCTATTGATCCATGGAATGCTCTACCGGAAGCTACTCAAGATGGTGCGAATACTATAGGATTTTATGCTAATGGTGAGTTGTTTGTGACGTCTGGAACGAGAGAATTTTTAAATCCATTACAAGCTAATAATTATAATTGGGTGGCATACAACTACAGTAAGAATATAAATGAGGATAAAGTTGCTAATGTAGGGTGCCATAATATTAGCAATAATTGGGACATTAACTTATCCTTGATGGATAGCCTGGTAAAGATTAACAAGCAAATTGAATTGAGACCTGATTATTTCCCTGTCGATACATATTTCTACTTAGGCTATGAAAACTCTCGTAAAATTCCTAATTCTTGGTATAGAACGACTGATGAGCATTTTATCACAATAAAATTTTCAAATTACGATGTGGCTCGGTCATCTAATATCGTATCTGGAACCTTTGAAGGTGAGTTAGTCAATCAAAATGGGGTTGTGCTTAAGGTCAAAAATGGAAGGTTCGATATAACAACTTCGGAGCAATGATTTCATTATTTGATATAGGTCAAATAGGAGTTTCATTTTTTTTTTAATCTTTACAGTAGAATGAAGTCTAACTAAAATTGAAGGAGTAGAAGCTGTGCTCCAAAATTCTTGGCCGATTTCAACTAATTAAAAACAATTTTTATGAACAAAAAAAACAACAATTATGAAACAAATTAAATTTAGAAAGGAACTCTGTTCTTATGCCACGCTTATGCTGCTGACTTTATTAAGTCTCGCGCTATTGCTCTTTGGCTGTAGGAAGGATAATCCGGTGGCAGACCCATGGAATTCTCTGCCACAGGCAACTCAAAATGGTGCAAATACCATGGGCTTTTATGCTAATGGCGAATTGTTTGTGACTATTGGACAGCCAGATTCATGGCCAGGGTATAATAATCATGTTAAGTATTATGGCTCAAATCAAGCTGGGACTCAATTGCGGTTTTTAGTGGGAGTCAAGCGTTCAGAGTGGAACCTTAAGTTAAAACTTCCAGATTCAGTACTCATTAATACCAATCAGTATCAATTGGGTAGTGCTTGGCCCATCGGTGGAACTTTGTTCCTATCCAATTCGGGGGGTACTTCACCGAATCAATTCAATGAATATAAAACATCTGAGGAGCATAAGTTAGTTGTGACCTATACGCGATATGAAGTGCCGGACGCTGTCGGTGACATTTGTGCTGGGACCTTTTCCGGAGAGATGATTAATGCAAATGGAGATGTACTCACGATCACCGAAGGTAGATTCGATATTTCCGTTCCTGAATACTAAAAATTTTAACCGTTAAAAGACAAAACAAAATGAAAAAAACAATTATCCTAGCATGGCTTTGCCTTGCATTATTTCCAATGAGTAGCTATTGCCAAGTAGGTATAGATAGTATTGTGGTCGATGCCAATGGGCGGACCTATCAACAAATATTTGATAGCCTCACTCAAAATCTTAATAAGAATAAAATTAAAACAGGCTTGCTGTATAATAGAGTTCATCCCTATACCAATCTCCACCTATGGGAGAGTGGTCAAACAACTTCTGCAAGTGATCTTATTCAGTCTTGGTGGGACATAGAACATTCTTATCTAAATCAAGAAACAGCTCCCATTGCATATAAAGAAATGCGGGACAAACTTTTGCTTGATCGAATTCAATTAAGAGTACCTATACTTGCTGTAGCAGCTGATTTTAATTATTTCCATCCAGATGCCATACAGTCTGGGGCAATCACGCTCAAGAAGGGTTTATTTGAAGATGGCAATCCCAATCTCCCTGCGTACGCCCAAAACTCCGTTCGCCTCGCTGGCTTAGGCTTTGATGAGGTCATTGAAGGCAAGACCTACTTACTAAACTATGATGAGAGGCTCGTATTTAATAATACAGCTCATCCGATAGATTCTATTCAATTAGAGAATACGGATACTAAGGAGCGTTGGGTCCTAACAGAAGGACAAGAAGTGCCCATCGTTTTCAAGAAAAAGAGAGGGATAGCTGATGTGAAATTTACGTCTACTGTTTATTCGAACTCTATGACCTATGTAAGTAAGCAAGTTATTAAAATTCGAGGTGGATTATATAAAACGACAAGCTCGCAGATTTGTGCTCCGAGTAACGAGATTGTCTCCTCTGATATCCCTTTCCAAGGATATGATGAGGCGGAGGCCAGCAATTCATATGCAGATTATCATATCTATTACCACTACAAAAATGGCAGTACTACCGAGTGCGAGCGTTCGCTCAAAAAGCCCATTATCATCTTAGACGGATTTGACCCTTTAGATTTGAAGAGGTCATATTCTACATTTTATGATGATTTCTTTGTCGATTATTCAACCAAAGGTTCGAGTCAATTGTTCAATGTCGGTGACGATTTTCGCAAAAAAGGATATGATGTGATCATTTTAAACTTCCCCACATTAGGCGCTGTTATTTTAGGAGAGTCTGGAGCGAACTATGCAGTTCCTGATGTGCTAATACCCTCACACGTATATAAAAATGGCGGCAATACCCTGATAAATAAGGCGGGCCGCGATGGGGGAGCGGATTATGTGGAGCGTAATGCCATGGTTTTGGTAAAATTGATCCAGCAGTTCAACGATTCCTTGGCAATTAATAACCCAGGCGAGGAATTAATAATTATAGGACCTAGTATGGGAGGTCAGATTTCTAGATATGCTCTGGCTTATATGGAGAAACAACAAGCGCTTAATGTTCCCAAAATGGATCACAATACCCGATTATGGATAAGTTTTGATAGTCCTCACCTCGGGGCAAACATCTCCCTGCCAATGCAAGACAATGTTCATTTTTTCGGAGTTCAAATGGGTCAACAAGCGGCAGCGGATAGTTATAATGATAAATTGAGATCTAAAACCGCAAGACAATTTTTATGGGAACAACGAGATGGGCAGAATGGAATTACAAATCACTACCAGACCTATTTTAACAATCATTTGATTAATAATGGATTGCCGGGAAGTGATGGCTGGCCACAAAATCTAAGAAAAATTGCATTGGTGAATGGTTCAGGTTTTGGAAATAGTACTCATAACGAGTACGAACAAATGTTAGAAGCTAATGCCTATATAACTCAGTTGAAGCTTTGTAAGAAATGTACAGTTTTTCCATTTCCCAAAACAGATGTATTCAGAATGAAAAATTGGCTCATGCCTGAATTTGGAGCGGGCGCTAAGAAAACTTTTAGTGGACGTTTTACAAACCAATCGACCGCTATACCCATAATTTGCAATCAATCAACTTTTAGGGATAATGTGAACCCAAGAGGTTGCATGGATATCGTTCCTGGAGGCTTGTACAATACGCCAAGGGATATATACAATCCAACGAATGATACCTTAGTCCAAAGACTTCAAAACGATGAAATTCAAGGATACAAATGGAGCCAATTCAAGAGCTGGCATTCTTTTATTCCAACTGTAAGCGGTTTGGGTTTTAAGAATGGAAATATTAATTGGGCTCAACGATTAGACGATAGAAACCTCGTGTGCACCGGAGAAATATATTTTGACAATTATTTTCATCCAGAGCAGAATGAGCAGCATTCATCTCTCTGGCCAGAATCTATTGCATGGCTAGCTGAAGAAGTTGAGTATGGCGCTCAAGGATGTCCAATCATCTGCTCTCATGAATTGATCGGGCCAGATAAAGTTTGTCCGTCTACACCCACAATCTATTCACTCGATCAAGCCATTCCGAATGCGGCCGTCATGCATTGGACTGTTGGACCCAATTTGCAAATTGTTTCGAGTAATAATAATTCGGTGACCGTTCAGCCTATTGCTTCAAGCTCATCAAACAAAAGTTGGATCAAAGCCCGCATCACGCCACGCATAGGATCACAAAAATGTGGTGCCGATAAAATTGTTCTGAAAACTGATATCCAAGCAGGAGAAGAAGATTTCGATCTCAACTTCGTGCAAATCGGTGGCAATGGCTGTGACTATGAAGCTGAAGCAACACCCTATATTCCAAACTACACTTATGCATGGAGTAATAATGGTGCCAATTATTATAATGGAACAAAGCATCATGGGTATTATTTGCCTATGAATAATGCGAACGTGCCAGTTTGGTTAAAGGTCACCACTGGATGTGGTGTTTCGGTTTTTCAGAAAAATTTCACCGTACAATCACCTCCACCTGGATGCATGTGGAAGAAGGATAGAACGCAAGAACTGACTGAAGTCTATGATTTATTAGAGGTATTTCCAAACCCAAGTAAAGGTGATTGGGAACTGCTTGTGCATACCTATCAAGACAGACATTTACAACTGAGCTTTATTGATGTTCAGGGAAAAGTTCGCTGGAAAAACAATCTCCCCTACTTGCAAGGAAGTAAAGTCATTATTCCATCTGAAAATTTAAGCGCTGGCATTTATATGCTGCAAGCCATTTTAGATGGTAAGGTCTATACCTTCAAGCTAGTGAAGGAGTAAGAGTTCATGTGCTGAATAGAAGCCCTTGGGAAGTCAAATTGATTTTTCAGGGGCTCTTTTATTATGCTCGCTTCAACTTACTTTTAGCCTATGAAAACTGTTATCGCAATTCATGGAGGAGCTGGAACCCTAATTAAGGGAAGTATGAGTGAGGAGCAAGAGCTTGCCTATAGCACGGCATTGGATGCTGCGCTTTCTGCTGGAGCCGCAATTTTAGAAAAGGGAGGAAGTTCAATTGATGCCGTTCAAAAATCAGTTTGCGCGCTCGAAGATTCGCCCCTCTTCAATGCTGGAAAGGGCAGTGTATTTACTGCTACGGGAAAACATGAAATGGATGCCTCCATTATGGACGGACAAACACAAAAGGCCGGAGCGGTATCTCTAATTCATGGGATCAAAAATCCAATCTGTCTAGCTCGAGATGTAATGGATAAATCAGAACATGTGTTTCTTGCCGGTGAGGGCGCAATGTCATTTGCACAACAAGAAAATTATACCTTAGAAAAAGATGAGTATTTCTTCGATCAGCTGCGCTACGATCAATGGCAAGCGATTAAGGGCTCAGATAAATTTGAACTGGATCATAGCGATAAAAAAGATTCCAAATTTGGAACGGTAGGAGCTGTCGCTTGCGATGCTCAAGGCAATTTGGCAGCAGCCACTTCTACCGGTGGTATGACCAATAAAAAGTTTGGTCGAGTGGGGGATAGTCCAATGATAGGAGCAGGAACTTACGCACACAATAAAACATGTGCGATTTCTTGTACAGGCAGTGGAGAGTTTTTTATACGAGCCGTAGTGGCCTACGATGTTTCTTGTTTAATGGAATATAAGGGAATGACTTTGGCGGAGGCTGCAAAAAAAGTTATTCAAGAAAGGGTCTTGGCCATTGGTGGCGATGGTGGACTTATCGCTTGTGATGCGCAAGGAAATATTGCCATGCCCTTCAATACAGAAGGAATGTATAGAGCAAGCATGGATGCTTCTAGTGTAAAGACTATTAAAATTTATAGCTGATCAAAGGGGACACCAATAGGGTGTACTACAACTTTTCTTTCTTGGATATAATATTTATCTGAAATAGAAAGAACGTGCACTTTCATATTGACCAAGGTCAGTGGACTGCCTTCATCAAGAATTTTTTCATTATTGTGCTCGAGTTCGCAACCATCAAATATGATGGCCATACCAGAACCAATGACTTTCATTTCATTGCCATCGCGGATAATGAGACCAGTATCTTCCGCTAAACCAATGCCTACTAGTTTGGGAAATTTGGCTACAGCTTCTGAAACGCGACCAAATCGACCACGTTGAATAAAGTGGGTGTCAAACATAACATCTGGGAGCAAGCCTAAACCATTCCGCATGCGTACCGCTCCTTTTTGAAAGGCTTCAGTACTGCTTCCACCAGCGATCATTTCAGTAGACATGGCCATGGCTCCGGCACTTGTACCAGCGATAACAAATGTGCTTTCTTGAGCATAGCGTTCTGCTAAGACTTCGTGAGTTTTTGTTCCACTGATGAACTTTGCAATTTTGGATTGGTCTCCGCCAGAAAACAAAACCGCATCACAATCGCGAAATTGTTTTACGACATTCTCTTGATTGGCTTCATTCTGTGAAGCAATATGCAAGCAGCTAATATTTGAGCAATTTAGTTTGCCGAAGGCGTCCAAATAATTCTTACTCACTTCTTCCGGAATGCTTGATGCAGACGTAATGACTAAAATGGCTGCATCTTTTCCGCCGCTTTCCTTGACTACATGCGCTAGTATGCCTTGCTGTACAAAGACGAGATCGTCATGTATACTCGGGTCAGCGCCCTTGTTTTCATTCCCCCCAATCGGTATAAGTACCCCTTTTGCCATGCTTTTCGCTTTGTGACCTTAATGCTGCGAAAGTAGATTGATATGTGCGGCAGACAAAACATTAGGGCTTGATATTCAGATTTTAGACGCCTCAAATTGATGCTTTGATTGTGTCTAGAAAATAATATATTTATAGAGTACTAAATTATTAAAATCCTTTTATGAAGATTAGAGAAATTAAAGCCATGCGCGGGCCCAATTATTGGTCTGTACGACGCCACAAATTAATAGTCATGGTGCTAGATTTGGAAGAGATGGAACAACGGCCGTCGAATAAAATTGATGGATTTGGTGAGCGATTGGAGGCTTTATTCCCAACGATGTATTCGCATCGCTGCTCGGTTGGAACAGCTGGCGGGTTTTTTGAGCGGGTCAAAGAAGGGACTTGGATGGGGCACGTGATTGAGCACATCGCTTTGGAATTGCAGACTATGGCCGGGATGGATGTAGGTTTTGGGCGAACTAGAGGTTATGGAGAAGAAGGCGTTTATAATGTGGTTTTCGCGTATTTGGAAGAAAAGGTGGGACGCTATACTGCAGAAGCGTCAGTGCGCATTTGCGAAGCTTTGATCGATGGCAAGGAGTACGATTTGAGTGAAGACATTCAACGCATGCGTGAAATTCGAGAAGATGAGAGGCTAGGTCCAAGTACAGGCTCTATAGTTGAAGAAGCTCAGCGTCGCGGCATCCCATGGATTCGATTGAATAAATACTCACTTTGTCAATTGGGCTATGGCGCCAACCAAAAGAGAATTCAAGCAACAGTGACAAGTGAGACGAGCAATATTGCAGTGGAAATAGCTTGTGATAAAGAAGATACCAAAGACTTGCTCGAGCAAGCTGAGGTGCCTGTCCCTCGTGGGGAAATTATCCGTCGGGAGAGTAGTTTGGAAGGCAGTTGTAAATACGTTGGCTTCCCGCTCGTTATTAAACCTATTAATGGAAATCATGGACGCGGTATAACAGTGAATATTAATTCTTACGATGATGCACTTATTGCTTTTAGGGAAGCTAAGAAAATTTCCAAAGCAATCATAGTCGAGAAATATATCCAAGGAGACGACTATAGGCTTTTGGTTATTAATAATGAATTGGTTGCCGCTGCGGTGCGCACCCCAGCACATGTTGTTGGTAACGGCAAGTCCAGTATTCAGGAATTGGTTGATGAGGTGAATAGCGATCCGCGCAGAGGTTATGGTCATGAAGAAGTGCTGACGGCCATTCACATTAATGAGCTGAGCATGACCCTGATTGAATCCAAAGGCTATACCTTAGAATCCGTCCTGTCGGATGGGGAAGTCTTGGTTTTAAAAGATACTGCCAATTTGAGTACAGGCGGAACTGCCGAAGACGTGACAGACATCGTACATCCTTCAAATGTATTTATGGCCGAGCGCATTTCGAAAATTATTGACCTAGATATTTGTGGTATAGACATCACGACAACAGATATCAGTAAGCCGCTAGAGAAAACGGGTGGAGCTGTTTTGGAAGTGAATGCTGGTCCTGGTTTTAGAATGCATCTAGCCCCAACTAGTGGATTGCCAAGAAATGTTGCGGCTCCAGTAATTGATAAGCTCTTCCCGCATGGTGCTACATCACGCATACCTATTGTCGCTGTCTCTGGTACCAATGGGAAAACGACCACGACTCGATTGATTGCCCATATGGCAAAAATGAAAGGTTTTAAGGTTGGTTATACGACATCAGATGGGGTTTATATTCAGAATAGATTGCTGATGCGAGGTGACTGTACCGGTCCTTCAAGTACAGAATTTGTGCTTCGAGATCCAACGGTAAATTTTGCCGTACTGGAATGTGCACGTGGAGGATTGTTGAGAGCTGGACTTGGATTTAAAAATTGTGATATAGGGATTGTGACTAATGTTGCTGCCGATCACTTAGGATTGAAAGGAATACATACAATAGAACAATTGGCTAAGGTAAAAGGCGTAATTCCCGAAACAGTATTGCCTGATGGCTATGCCATATTAAATGCGGATGATGAGTTGGTTTATCAAATGCGTAAAAACATAAATTCTAATTTGGCGCTCTTCTCACTAGATGAGGAAAACACCCATATCAAGGCCATGCAAAAGCGCGACGGCCTTTGTGCGATTTATGAAAATGGATATATTACAATTTGTAGAGGAGAGTGGAAAATGCGCATCGCCAAAGCGGTTAATGTTCCGCTGACCTATGGTGGGCAGGCTACCTTTATGATTCAAAATGTATTGCCGGCAGTATTGACGGCCCATATCCGTGGCTTCTCCAATGAGGACATTAAAGTAGCCTTGGAAACCTTCATTCCATCACCATCACAAACACCTGGAAGATTGAATATGTTTGAGTTTAAGGACTTTAGTATTTTGTTGGACTATGCGCACAATCCAGCAGGCATGCGTGCCCTTAAACAATTTACCGATAATATAGAAGCCTCTCACAAGGTTGCCATTATCGCGGGTATAGGTGATCGAAGAATTGAGGATAATAATGAGATGGGGAGTATAGCGGCTGAAATGAGTGACGAGATAATTATTAGACAAGATAAAAGATTGCGTGGTAAGACGGAAGAGGAATTGATCAAGATGTTGCAAGACGGGATTAAAAAAAATGATCCTAATAAGAAGATTACGATTATTCCATCTGAGCGAGACGCTATTTTGCATGCCGTAAAAACAGCGAAAAAAGATTCCTTAATTATTCTTTGTAGCGACGTAGTTCCTGATGCCCTTGAATTGGTGAAGGAATTAAAAGAGAAAGAGGTCAATGAGATTTATGAGTTTTCTAAGGAGAATATTCCCAATCAAGTTTAGACATTGGCAAAGGAGGAAACAGTTTTTGAAAAAGCAGGAGTATCTCTGGAGGGTGCTGTATTAAGTCAAATGTTCGGCAAGCCCTGTTTCAAATTAGGGAAGAAGGCTTTTTGCTGTTTTTTTGAGGGGAAATGGTCTTTAAGTTGGATGGCAAAATTCATGCAGATGCAATGGCATTGAAAGGGGCAAAATTATTTGACCCTTCAGGCAAAGGAAAAGCGATGAAGGCTTGGGTGCAAGTGCCATTTGAACATAAGAAGCGATGGAGTGAATTTGCTGGCCATGCTGCGGAATTTGTAGGTGCTTAGTTTCTTGTATCAATATCTCCCAACAAATATTGTCCATTGACTTTTAGAAAGGCGAAGAATATTTTTTGGTCCTGTTGATTTTCCTTATCGAATTTCATTTCCCAGATGAGCCATTCGCCTTCAGATTCTTTTTGAGTGGAGTAGTTCATAAATTCATAGTTGTAAGGAAGGTATTCATGTAAGAATTTCTCATAGAGTCCATTCACGTGAATTTTTTCTTGAGCATTTTGATAGTTGCACTGATCTTTCCATTTGCGTGTTTTATCATCTCCTCTATAGACGATGTAGTCAGCTAGTTTTTCTGCTTGCATTTGCACAGTGAGGCTGAACATTTTTTTGATGGTCTTTTTGACTTGCCTTTTATCGCTTTGGCCAAATCCAAAGAATAGTAGAATGCTTGTGAAGAGAACTGCTTTCATATCCTAAAGATAGAATACTAGTATGGTAATGCAGATTTCCCCTCAGTGACTAGTGATTTTAATGAATACTTAGAGCCCAACATAAATTTGAATTAGCAGATAGATTTTTCTATTTTGTGCTAACAAATCAACTAAACAATATCAACCAAATTATTTATTTTGAATTTGCTTGAGAGATTAATCAAACTTTTAAAAAAACTAGGTATCATGAGTTTAAATACGTTAAGTACAGGTCACTTTACTGTAGAATGGGGTGGCACTCGAATTGGAGCAACAGAAGTCATTGGACTGGGAATTGAAATAGAAACCATTAAGTATAGAGAAGGAGGGGATAGGGTCAATTCAGAGCGGATTATGCCAGGGCTTGAGAAACCCAAGACTATTACCCTTAGGAGAGGGATAATTAAAGGCGACAATGAATATTTTGAATGGCTTAGTACAGTTCGCTCTAATACGGTCGAGCGGAGAGATTTAACGATATCATTGTTGAATGAGGCTCATGAACCAGTGGTAGTTTGGAAGCTAAAAAATGCTTTTCCTTCTAAAATTGAATGGTCTCCATTACAAGCTAATGAAAGCGAAGCGGCAATAGAATCTTTAGAAGTTATTTATGAGAGATTGGATGTGCGGAATGATTAAGTGGTCGAAACTTGATAGATGGGATATATTGGGAATACAAAAAAGAAGCGCTCATCACATAAAGTGTTGTCTCAAAAATGCTCTGAGCGCTTCTTAGCTTTGAAAAATTAGAATGGCAATGCAGATTTCTCTTCAGTGACTAATGATTCTGATGAATTCTTAGAGCCCAAAAGAAGCAATTCATTGATGTGCACCTCAGTGTAATATTTTTTGACACCATCTTTTTCATATGAATTGTGCATGAGTCTGCCTTCAACAGCACATTGTTTTCCTTTGACGAGATAGTTTTCCGCTATTTCAGCGACCTTACCCCAGGCGACAACATTATGCCATTGAGTATCTGTGATTTTCTCGCCTTCTTTATTGCGGTAGCTTTCGCTGGTTGCAATAGAGAAACGGGCCATTTTCTTGCCATTTTGAGTTGTTTTGATTTCAGGGTCTGCGCCCAGATTTCCGATTAATTGAACTTTGTTTTTAATTCCGTACATGATTTTTTGTTTTAATTGTTATTTAAATATTTCAGTCGTTGTGAGGCAAGACGTCTATTGCTTTGAACGACAGAGCAAATATGGGTTGATGTGTATGCTGTAGTCGTACACTATCCGTTTACTTATGGATGTATTCGTTTGCACACGGCTATATTGTTGATTTGCAGTGGATTGTGATAGGGTGCGAAATTGTTTATCTTTAGAGGGATGACGGTTACATCAGCAGAATTTATCCGCCGCAGGAGGATGGCTGATATACATACGTTAGCAATAAGCAAAAGAACACTCAATGGGAATATTTGACATTTTCAAATCTAAACAACAAAATAATTCTGAAGCTTTAGAGGATTATGATAGAGGAACTTACTTATTTGAATTGAGATTTATTTAAATAGAAAAACGCCCAACAATATTGGTTAAAAATCATAACCAAACCAATCTATCCGTTCAAGATTTTTAGCCTAAACCTTGGCGAACATTGGGGACAAACCATCTCTCGAAATAAAAAAATAAGCTTCCTCTAAGGGTCTGTTGCTAATCTTAACAATAGGTTTAGAATTCTATCTTTATACTTGTGAAAAGATTTTTTGAGTAATCACTAAAGGAACAAATAAAAAGTTACCTTAAGGAAGGAAAAGAAAAACAATGTTAGATAAAAAAAAGCCAGGCAGTTTGCATTCTGAACCATTGTAAATTTGTTAATAGGCTAGTTCGTTAAACAGTTAATACTAAAAACAAAATTTAAAATCATGAAACGTTTAGAAATAAAATTTTCAGCTCTTGCCGTTTTGGCGATTTTAGCTATTGTAATAACTTTCACAAGTTGTCAAAAGAATGCCTCACCAGAATTGCCTAAAATTAATAATTCGCAACCTAACCATTTACCAATGGTGGCAGGAAGTGGTTCTGTAGGTTTAACTATAGAATATGGTACTAGAAGAGGAGCAAGAAAGAATAGGGAAGGCGATGAGCTTTGGGGTCGAACAGGAGCAGATAAATTAGACAATGGAAATCCATGTCAGAATAGAAGCATGTGTCTTCTTACCTCAAGTGCTCTTGAGATAACCACAGATGATGAAAATCATGTGATAATTGGTGATGAGGTAATTTCAGGTGGGTTACTGCTTGCTGAAGAAAATTATGTCTTATCGGAGGGTGCTTCCATTTGGAATTTAAGCAAGGATCTTGATGGTGCGTATTTTGTCGAAATTGGGCCGAATGATATTTTGCCAGCTACAAAACAAATTCATTTTGGGGATGGAAATTATTTCCAAGACCTTAACTATATTTTGCCATCTTTTATATCTACTTATTTTGATGGTGAAGAAATAATATTACACAAAGGCTATCATCCAATAACAGAAGATGCAAATGGGACAATCAAATTCTATTTATAAAAGAAATTCAATTCAATTATTGACATGGCCATTAATAATGGTCATGTCAGTAATTTTTAGTTCTTGCAATATGACTTATTCGGGATTAAAAAGCCGAAAAAAAATTGAAAAACATATCGGACAGAATGCATTTAACGGCAATATTCAAATGAATGAACTGTCAAATTTGCTACATGAAAAATCAAAAGACAGTAGTAACCTCTTCTTTATTGATAGTATCCTCGGATTCCAAAATATTGGATTTTTGTTCGATTCTTCTGGATATGTAAAAGATTTAATCGCAAGTGATTATAAAAGGGATTTAGAATCTACATCCTTAGCAATTGACTATTATAATTTTGACCGCCCAGCTACAATAGCTACAACTGAAAATAGACTTCCTGAAAAGTTGAATCTACATTTAGAAGACGTATTATATTTATCAAATATGACGAACCCCAAAGAGATAGTAGTTACAAACCAAATTCTTATTTTCATTGCTCCTAGTCAAACGAATAGGACCTATTTCCAAACTCTTAAGCGCTTGTCTAATTGGCTAATGAAATTTGAAAAAAGCAATTCTAAACTATTATTTATAAAAAAATGATGAATTCTAAATTTGTGTATATCGCCTTATTATTTTTTTCTAGTTGTACTACAATTAATCATGCTGTTACTAGAATAGCCGTAGGCTTAAGCATGAAAGAACATAAAATTAGTGATGAAGAAATAATAGAACTGCCGAAAAAATACTTTTCGCAAAAGGTAACTATTGGAAAATTCGAGGAAAGCTATTTCCGAGAAATGCTGAATGATAGTAGTCTATACAATATTCAAAATGCTAAAGTCAAGAGTAAATATTCGAATTTCATTGTTCAACCATTGAATTGTATGTTCTTTGATGAATCGAATAAGTTAATCGCAGCCTATTCAATTTGTGATGCCGATCTAGTTAAAACGAAACTTAGTTGGAACTATTACCTATCGAAAAGATATCTCACAAAAAATATGGATATTTCGCATAATGTAACTTTTGACTTAGTTGAAAAATATATAGAGAAATTAGAAGTCGACAACTCAAATGAAGGCGCAAAGAATGTCGTACTTTGTTGGAGCAAAATAGGCGGCAGACAAACTAAAAATTATTTAAGTGAGTTTGCCGGTTATCTTTCAAGAACGAATTACAATATTTATATTATAAATTGTGACGAGGCAATGAATAATTTTGGTCTTAATTAAGAGGCAGTTCGATTTCCAATAATTGAGCTTGGAGTAGAACTTATATCGAGGAATTTCTCCTGCTTAGAATTAAGCTATTACGGAAGGCGGATTACTCTCAATCCAAACTTCATTTTTCCATATCCGCTTGCACTTTCTATTTTTGTTGTGAGACGAATAATAAATACGATCAAGTCTCGCAATTTGTTTTCTATTCCCAATCTTTCTAGTTTAGATTGCGGCAAAGTTTAGCCATATCGTTAGCATTCCTTATGAAAAGAAAAAACATGAAAATATCAGAGTATAAAGAACTAATTCAGAGATTGCCATTTCTAAAGCAATCATTTGATATCGATAGTGAAAATTGACAATTTCCAAGTCGACAAGAAAACATAGATAGAATATTTGATTCCCAAAAAACAATTAGACTAAATAGAAATGACATGTATAATTCAAGATTCAATACTCCAAACTTCATTTTAAAGACATTGATGTGGGGCTATCCAACGAAAGGAAGGGGCAACAATATTAAGAATATATTCAAGAAAGGTAAATTTGAATATTTAGTAGACGTACTTGAAAAATATCGAGACTCAGAAGTGTCAATAGAGCAAGTCATTGAGGATGTAAAATCCATTAAAGGACTAGGAATGTCAACGATGACGAAGTTTACAACTTTCTTGAACACAACGATTAATGGATTTAAGTCTGTGATTTTAGATGATAAGATAATGAGTGTTGTTGATGGGTTACGATTTGAAGAATTGCACAACTTGAAAGGAATTGGCGATAAGACCAGAACTTTCATCCCATACATTGAGACATTGAACAATCTGTCCTCTGAACTTAAGGTGGATCCCAACCAGATAGAACTATTTTTATTTGTCTTTGGAAATACTTTATCAGAATTAGAAGGTGAAGATTGTTGTGATAATAACTAAAATTGTTAATCTGAGGGATAAAGAAATTATAAGTCCGAATTTTATCAAGCGATTATGTTTATTTCTTCTCCCATTGCTGTGCCTTAGTTTCAATAGTAGATCCACATATATGAAGAAAAAAAAGCAGGTTGTTTTGTTTGTAAGTATAAGTGATAGTCTAAGTTTTTTTCAATACTTGCTTAGCTAAGAATGAAGCTTGGACAGATTCATTATCAGGGGCAGATATTTTCCTTTCTGATGTAAAGTTTAGGAAATTATGTGGAATGCTTTACGGGATAGATTCAATTTAAAAAAAAGTATAATAACTTACTAGCTAGCAATCTAGTATCAGTCTGCCATTAGACTGCGAGCTTTCTCAAACCTGAGGCCAATGCTGTTTTCGGCTTGATGGACAATCTGACGCTTGTGATTAATACGGAATTAGAACATAGAGTAATAATGCTGTACTAAGAAGGCTGAAATGATAATGTAAGATTGGATGGGAGGACATCGAATACCTAGGATTGATTAATGGCGGATGACAATAAAGAATTGGTGCTTATACCAAATATTGGTATATTGTAGTAAACAATAATATGTCAAAAAATACATCTGTTACTCTTGGCGATTATTTTGAACAAATAATTGATAGATCGATAGACTCTGGAAGATATTCAAATGCGAGTGAAGTTATTCGAGAAGGATTGCGATTAGTGGATGAGCGCGAACAAAAAATACAATTACTGAGAGAAGCAATAGAGGCAGGAGAAAAAAGTGGCTACATCAAAAATTTTGATCCAATCAAACATTTAGCCGATTTAAATGCAAAGCATGCCAAATAAATTGGACTTTGAGTTAAGTAAATTGGCGCTTGGAGATATTAATAAAATTTGGATTTACACGGCTAATAATTGGTCTACAACACAAGCCAATAAATATTATAAGGATCTATTTAAAAAGATAAACTTGATTTGCATAAACCCAGAATTGGGCAGACTAATTGAAAGTGTGAAACCTCAGCATCGAATGCTTCGAGCTAAGTCTCATTTGATTATTTACAAGAAGGTTAAGAACAAAATTTTTATTGATCGAATCTTACATGAAAAAATGGATGTCGAAAATCGGTTGAATGAGTAATACAATACATAGCCTACGGGTGATAATGTATTAGCTTTTGAATTTCAAATTATATCATTAATGTAGAACTATGACTTTTTTACTTAGACTATCAATTTTATTCCTTCCACTGTGCCTTAGTTGCAATAGTGAATCTACATATTTGAAGAAGAAAGAGCAGGATGTTCTATTTGTGATTGGAAATGATAGTCTAAGTTTTTTTACCAATACTTGGGTTGCCAAGAATGAAGCTTGGCCAGATTCATTATCAGGGGCAGACATTTTGCTTACCGAACGAGAGTTTAGAAAGTTAAGCGGAATGCTTCCTGGCATGGATTCAATTAAGAATATGGATGCTGAATTAATAGCTCTGACCATCTATGCTAAAGAAATTGTCTACAAAACGAAGAGAATTGATTTGGCTAATACCATGGGTACGAGCGCTCATTTTTATGATGTACAAAAGGATTCATTCGAAAGTATAACGATTGATCGGTCGCCTTTAGGAGCTTTGCATCAAGAACGAAGTGAGCATATTTATTGTTCGACGCGTCAGACACTAACGAAGATGTTTGGGTGTCGTTCATATATTACGATTTTATATAAGGATAGGTATAGGGGTGTTTATCAGGGTAGAAATTATTGAGGAACTAATTGTTGAAGTTGTACTCTAAAGTATCACTGACTACTTATTTAAACTACAGGCAACAAAAAAGAAGCGCTCATCACATAAAGTGTTGTCTCAAAAATGCTCTGAGCGCTTCTTAGCTTTGAAAAATTAGAATGGCAATGCAGATTTCTCTTCAGTGACTAATGATTCTGATGAATTCTTAGAGCCCAGAAGAAGCAATTCATTGATGTGCACCTCAGTGTAGTATTTTTTGACACCATCTTTTTCATATGAATTGTGCATGAGTCTGCCTTCAACAGCACATTGCTTTCCTTTGACGAGATAGTTTTCCGCTATTTCAGCGACCTTACCCCAGGCGACAACATTATGCCATTGAGTGTCCGTGATTTTCTCGCCTTCCTTATTGCGGTAGCTTTCGCTGGTCGCGATAGAGAAACGGGCCATTTTCTTGCCGTTTTGAGTTGTTTTGATTTCAGGGTCTGCGCCTAGATTTCCGATTAATTGAACTTTGTTTTTAATTCCGTACATGATTTTTTGTTTTAATTGTTATTTAAATATTTCAGTCGTTGTGGGGCAAGACGTCTATTGCTTTGAACGACAGAGCAAATATGGGCTGAGGTGTATGCTGTAGTCGTACACTATCCGTTTACTTATGGATGTATTCGTTTGTACACGGATTTATTGTTGATTTGCAGTGGATTGTGAGAGGGTGCGAAATTGTTTATCTTTAGAGGGATGACGGTTACATCAGCAGAATTTATCCGCCGCAGGAGGATGGCTGATATACATACGTTGTGCGGCAGTACAAAAAATAAAATAAAATGGAAAACAGTTTGATAAATTATTTTCAAAAGATTAGTAGCCTGTCGAAAGAGGAAATAAAAGTGCTTAGCGAAAGTATGGTAATTGAAAATAAGCCAAAAGGTAGTTTTTTAGTAAAAGAAGGAGAGTTTACAAATAACACCTTTTTTATTATGAAAGGGCTTGTTAAACAATTTAAAATAATAGATGGTAACAAAATATCCACAAATTTTTATAGTGAAGAACAATGGATAATTTCGTTAGATAACTTTGAAGGAAAAACTGCATCAAGATTTAATTTAAAATGTCTAGAAGATACATCTATAGTAGTTGGAGATGAACATAAAGCACAAGAATTATTTAAACAGTTTCCAAAATTTGAGACTATATCCCGCCAAATTATGGAAACCGTATTTATGGAACAACAAAACTTAATGGCTACGTATATCACAGACAAACCCGAAGGGAGGTATTTGAAATTATTAAAAACAAGACCTGATATTTTTCAAAGAGTACCGCAATATGACATTGCTTCCTACATTGGTGTTAAGCCCGAATCTCTAAGTCGAATAAGAAAAAAAATAATGGATAAAAGTTAAACCTTTATGGAGACCTTTTGTCTTAACCAATAGACTGAAAAACCAATAATAAATATTGTTGTTGAAATCTCAATTACAGCAAAAAATAAATAATAAGAACTCGTGCTTCCGACAAATAGTGTGGCAATCATTACTGACGTTTTTATGAATCCAGCACTTATATTCGTCCAACAATTAGCTTTTTTAGGCAAAATTTTAGAAAGTAAAACCATTGCAATTGGCACTTCCATTAAAACTCCAGCATAAAGTAAAAAACTTTCATTAATTACTAACCCTTCTACCTCTCCTGCTAAATACTGCTTTAGCATACTCGAATCCATCAAGCCAATTAAATCACAATACAAGTAATTCAACGTTACAAATATCCAAAGTGTAAATAATATTTCCTTTTTGTCTTTCATTAGGTCTATCTTGAAACAGTTTTATTCAAATGTTTTAATCTTCTTTTTAGGTTTCCATTTAATCGCATCAATGGTAATGTAGGCAGTTGTTCCTATTTCGATAGCAGAAAAAAGCAAATAATAAGGTGATGGTTTTCCTACAAACAGTGTTCCTGATTGGACAAGTGTCATAATTGTTCCTGAAGCAATTTGCACCCATCTAAGTGTTCTTTCATTTTTAATTACTTGTGGTAAAAAAACATTAGCTAATGGCACTTGCATAAAACCAGCAGCTGCCGTTAAAAAATTTGGAGTAATATTCACTCCATTTACAGTACCAAGTTGATATTGATTTAAGACATTCTTATCCATTAACCCAACTAAATCAGCATAAACATAATTTAAGGAAGCAAAAGCCCAGAGTGAAGAATACCTATTTCTTCTATTATTAAGAAAAAAATCTTTGTCATCTAGCATTAAGTCAACTTTAGATTCTTGTAACAGACTTGATGATTGATTATAAATCATAACATTTTGATCTTTCATAAATGAATAGTCATTGTCACTAAATTGCCTTTTCAAAGACAAATTATTTTCAAAAGCACCAATATCACTTGTCGATATTTTATTAGAATTCAATGAGGGCTTATATAAAGTAAATTCTTTGCTTGATAAATTTGGTTCGAATAGATTCTTACTAATCCCTTTATTTATAGAGAAAGCTGTTCCTAAGCCAAGCAAATCATTATTTTTTTGAGCAAAAAGTGATGTACTTATAAGAGCCAAGCTCAATCCTAGAGTAATGTATTTTTTAATTTTCATTGTGTTTATATTTGATTCCAGAACAAAAGTATTTCTCCGTTATTAAACTTTCATTGACTTTGGTTAAGAAGTAAAAAAGGAATGAAAATAAAAAGAGAAAAGCCGACCGCATAACAAGGCGTTTAAGCAATAAGGGGCGCAGTAGCAATTTGAAAGTTTGGAACTTTGAATGAAGTCCGCCAAATTTACAATTTGACGGTTAAATGAAAAAAGATAACAGTAAAATTGTAAATTTGCCTAAGTGCTAAATTGAAAACGCAGTACTTTTTAATCCCTTACTGCTCATACACAAACCTTAGCTGTTATTAAAAGAAAGAATAATAATGCAGGATGAATACAAGTGAATCAATAGAGAAGGATGCCATAACAAAAGTCGAAGGAGAACTTTTAAACGCAATGAAAAATTGTGACACCAAAAAACTAGATGAATTATTACACGAAGGATTATTGTTTAATATTCCAAATGGACAAACCATAACCAAGGCAATGGACATAGAATCATATAGCTCAGGAAGTATGAAAATCAATAAAATCAGACCTGCAGAACTGAAAATAAGTCTGATTGGAGATAATGCAATTGTTTCTGTGGTTATTGATATGAAAGGAATGTACTTTGATTATTCTCTTGATGGGAGATATAAAATTATTAGAATTTGGAAATCACTAAATGATAAGTGGAAAGTTATTGGCGGAAGTAGTATAAAACTTGACGAAAACAACAGCTAACACTGTGTAAAAATGAATTAAAACGCATTTTACACTAACCGTCAGACTGCGCAAAAACTCACACTCTGTTTATAAGTACTCTTAAACTCAAAACTGCATTTATGTAACTTGGTGTTTAATACTAAACACATGGATTATATACAAGGCGTAAGCCGCGACCAGCTCT